>Ga0364859_10003_pt1 | contig 289132 bp, 259 predicted proteins | sample ExccelAu500001D3_FD_206911 | JGI IMG/M metagenome (GOLD analysis project Ga0364859, IMG submission 206911) | Enriched cells from Trout Bog Lake Hypolimnion, Wisconsin, USA - BchlTB.Aug20.5000.01 .D3 | ecosystem: Environmental > Aquatic > Freshwater > Lake > Hypolimnion/Profundal zone | place... | reverse complement strand
GTTCTTCTTGTAAAAACCCTGCAGAGAGAAAATATGACCGTTCTCACAGCCGTCAATGGACAAGAAGCAATCGATCAGGTTCGGCACCATCCCGAAATAAGTCTTGTCCTTTTGGACCTCCAACTCCCGCTCTTAAACGGATATGAAGCAGCAACAGCTATTAAACAGCATCGTCCCGAGCTCCCTGTGATCGCCCAGTCAGCCTTCACCTCCAAAGAAGACAAACAAAAAGCCCGGCAAGCCGGCTGCAACACCTACATTACCAAACCCATCAACAAAACCGAACTCCTGAATCTGATAACCGAACTCCTCAAATGCTGACTGATTGACAGAGCACCCGGAAAGCCGATTGGCCGTGAACAAGCAAATCGACAAATATTTCCTGTCAGTTCAGATTGAACCCTTCGGACTTCCTGAATATATCAAGGTTAAGCCTGGAGAGACCGGGCAATTTCCCTGATTTGTATGCAACCATACTGCATAATGCTGTCTTGAGACAAATATTTTCACACTTCAAAAAAAACTATTCCGCCAGTTTCTTAACTTACCTAATAAAATATAGATGGTTCAAAAAAGGGATTATTGAGAAATTTGTAAAATATTTGTAAAGGTGTGGCTGATAGTAAGGGGTTCTATTTGTTCTAAGTTTTATTAAAATAATGATATAAGTAATTTCTCTCAAGAAAATAAAATGAAAGCTGTTATTTTATATGATAGCAGAACGAAAAGTGGTTCTACAGAAGCTATTATTGATACCATGGGGCTGAAACTGGCGGAAAGCGGGGTGTATGTGGAAAAGGCAAAATGTAAAGCACTGGCAGATTACAGCTTCCTCCGTGATTTTGATCTTGTTATTCTTGGTGCCCCGGTTTACTATTTTCTCGTTTCATCACAGTTATTGGGTGCCTTGAATTATGGGAATCTGAAACAAAATCTGCTGAGGAAAAAAGTGGCGTTGTTTCTGATATGCGGCAGTCCTGAATCCATGGCAACGGTTCTTTATCTTCCTCAGTTAAAAATTCACTTAGTCCGTAACAAAATTTTAGTCGAAAAAATTTTTCCATCTAATGTCCTTTCTGAGAATATTGTTATCGATTCGTTTGTGCTCGATGTTCTTCATGAGTATAATAAAACTTTGAAATCCAGATTTTTATTGGCTAAATGGACAGTTGAAGCCCAGGAATGGCTTGATAGTGTCCCTTCCTTTCTTCAGGGTAAGATTAAAGAAGGGGCTGAGAAGTATGCTGAAGCAATGGGATATAAGGAAATTACCTGTGAAATGCTTGAATCGGCCAAAGGTGAATTTGGCGGTTGACAGCAGAAAGGTTTGAGACGATAACATGCATGATATTTTCAACTTCCGGTTGTTACCTACTTCAAGGTTTATAGCAGGAACTCTCTGCCAATAGCAAACGTTAAAAATCCACAGTTCATTTGTGGCTTATAATTATTATTAAAATTATGGAAGTTGTTGGTAAAAGCAATGCGCACATTGTTCTTGACTCTTGCTTGCACGAGTCAAGCATTTATTTTGCAGATCATGAAAAACTGATCAAGTGTAATCCTTATTGCACTAATGTGAAGTATTTTATGGAGTTGGATATTTTTCAATGGGTGTTTCAGGTGGCCGATCCACGAAACAATCCGATTACTGCTGTTTTTTTTGTTCGTCAACAGGAGGAGATTTTTTCTCTTGATGATCCCGCAGATGACTATGGAAAGAATTTTGTTGCAAAGTTGAAAAACGGATCACACTTCCATGCTAAAGCAAAGCGGATCCGGTGGAGTCCTGTTCATGAATATCCTGAATTTGTATCAGACAGCCCCAATACATTTATCGGGAAGGCGAGTTCCGAAATATGTCTTCTTCATCAAAAAGATGATCGGACTTCCGTTTATTTTGATACCGATATTTTTCTTGATTTTGAGCTCTCTTTTCCTTTGAACCTCATGCCGGAAGGTATCCTCAAGTTCATGACCGAAACCATCATGTCGCAGATCATGCAGAAGGCAACCGAAAGCATGCTCTGTCAGGTGAAGTCTGATATCTGCTGCTCTGCGGCTGATATGGCCGTTGCAGGCGGCGGGAAATAACTCTTTGCCTTTCCTGTCGCGTGTGCAATGTTCCAGACAGAATATAAATCTGTTTGCTGTTCATTTTTTTTTAGATCGCAATACCTGTATAGGGTATAGTTTTCACTTTGAATACTACGATGATGGTTACAGAAAGAAGTTCTATGGTCGACGTGATTCTTAGGTTGAAAAGGGTCGGGGGGCAGGTTGAGGGATTGATCAGGATGATAGAAAGGGAGGAAGAGTGTGCCCAGATTATTACGCAATTTCAGGCGGCAAAGGCTGCTCTTGATAATACCTTTTCGCTTGTACTACAGCGCAATCTGAAGGAATGCTTGAGTCAGGACGATTCGAAAAGTGTAGAAAAGATTTTAAAACTTATTACCAGGCACTAAAACCATAACTCTCCGCTTCCGGATGGAAAAGGAATGATCCGGACAGAATAAAACCTGTGCCGATCATTTTTACCGCTTGTAGTTGTGCCTTTTATTCATTTATTAAACGGGCTGAAAAAACACTCAATAATCGTACAAATACCCGATGATTGTCGAACAGTTTCGTACAGGCGGTGACAGGAACTTCGGTTATCTTGTTGCTGATCAGGCTTCCGGCGAAGCTATGGTGATCGATGCTTCTTTTAATCCCGGCGTGATTGTCAGGTTTGCTGCTGACCATGGCTTTTTCATCCGGTTAATTTTTTCAACGCACGGTCATGACGATCATACTAATGGAAATGACGCAATCAGGCATCTGACAGGTATCGCTCCCCTTCTCTATGGTGATACTTGTTCCCGAACAGGTATCAGGGTTGACGACGGTGCTCTTTTTCCGCTTGGTGCTCTTGTTGCCCGAATCATTCATACCCCAGGGCATACAAAGGATTCTTTCTGCATTTATATCGGGGATGCTCTTTTTACTGGTGATACCCTCTTTACGGGAAAGGTTGGGGGAACCGGTACCGAAGAGCAGGCTTTAATGGAATACCAGTCACTGCATGACAAACTCATGCTGCTGCCCGACCTCACAAAAGTTTATCCAGGACACGATTACGGTGTTTCTCCAGTCTCTTCCATCGGCTATGAGCGCTCATCAAATCCCTTTCTTCTTCAGAAAGATTTCAATGCATTTCTCTTGTTGAAACAGAACTGGGCGGCTTATAAAACAATTCATGGTATTGCCTGATTCCTTTTTTGAGCAGGCGGTTTTTGCAATTTTATTGTTTTTTTTATAAATTAATGTTTATGCCAGTTTTACAGGTGCTGGCTGACGGATCCCGCCTTATTCAGCTTTCAGAAATAATATAGGTGCTCTATTATTGTGATTTTACTTATGCATTAATAGTGGCATTCGGTGTTTTTATAATATTTAAGTAACCTGACGATTATGGATCAGCTTATTACATTACGGACGCTGCCGGTATCTGCACTCATGCAGAAGGATTTTCAAATTATTAAAGGAAGCTGTACTGTTGCTGAAGCGCTTCAGATTATGAAAAAGACTAACGAGAGCGGCCTTGTTGTAGAGCCGAGGAATGAGGATGATTGCTATGGTATTGTGACAGAAAAAGATATTCTTGAAAAAGTAATCGATCCTGGCGAGGATGTTCACCGAGATCCCTGGAATACGCCTGTTTTTCAGATTATGAGCAAGCCGGTTATCAGTGTCAATCCCGGCCTCAGGATTAAGTATGCTCTACGCTTGATGAAAAGAACCAATATCAGGCGTCTTACCGTTATGGAAAACAATAAGGTATTGGGTATCCTTAACATGACTGATGTGCTTCATGCTGTCGAGGAGCTTCCGATTCATGACGACCATGTCGCTATCTGAGCACTCTGTACATCGTCATAAACGGTTTGAGTAAAAGCTAGGATGCAACGTTGTTCAATGCACTCAAATTCGTATCAGGGTTATAAAATTTCTGGCAGTCAGGTTCTCATGTACTGCATTCCTCAGTAATACCAGAAAGACAATTTCAACGAGCGGGGCACTGCCGCAGCAGTGCTCTTCTGTTTAATCAGTGAGGCATCCTTTAGAGCTTCATAAAGAGATTTGAGCGTATGAAACCATTTGATATTGTTATTGTCGGAGGCGGGGGTGCAGGACTGTATGCCGCTATGGAGGCTATGAAAACCAATCCTGCACTGAATATCGCTGTTCTTTCCAAAGTCTATCCTAACCGTTCGCATACCTCTGCAGCTCAGGGTGGAGCCAATGCCGCGCTTGGTAATAAGGCAAAGGACGACACCATTGAAATGCATATTTTCGATACCATCAAGGGCAGTGACTATCTTGCTGATCAGGATGCTGTTGAGGTTCTTTGCTCTGAAGCTCCTAAAATTATCCGCGAACTTGAAAATATAGGAACACCCTGGTCAAGAATGGAGGACAATACCATTGCACAGAGGCCTTTCGGCGGAGCAGGTCGTCCCCGGTGTTGTTACTGCGCAGATAAAACAGGCCATACCATTCTTCAGACACTTTACGAACAGTGTCTGAGAAAAGGGGTACTTTTCTTTAATGAATATTTTGCACTGAACCTCTCAGTCAATGGTAGTCGTTCTCGGGGTTTGATTGCCATGAATATGAAGACAGGGAAGGTTGAGGCTTTTCCTGCCAAAACGGTGATTTTTGCAACCGGCGGCTATGCCAAGATGTACTGGAATCGATCAAGCAATGCCGCTGGTAATACAGGCGATGGCCAGGCCATTGCATATAGGGCAGGCATACCGATGAAAGACATGGAGTTTGTTCAGTTCCATCCTACAGGTTTGAGAAAGAGCGGCCTGCTTGTTACTGAAGGGGCAAGGGGTGAAGGCGGCTACCTTATCAATAAGGATGGTGAGCGTTTCATGGTCAGATATGCTAAAGAAAAGATGGAGCTTGGTCCGCGGGATCTAGTCTCACGCTCGATTGAAACGGAAATTCTTGAAGGAAGAGGGTTTGACAGCCCGGCTGGTAAATATATTCATCTTGATCTCAGGCATCTCGGAGCGGATCTCATCAAGTCGAGGCTTCCGCAGATACGCGAGATGTCATTGAACTTTGAAGGAGTTGACCCTATTGAGGAACCGATACCCGTCAGACCTACCGCGCATTACTCAATGGGAGGAATCGATACTGATAATTTCGGACGTACGATAATGGATGGCGTCTATGCTGCAGGTGAGTGTGCCTGTGTTTCAGTCCATGGAGCAAACCGCCTTGGCGGAAATTCTCTGCTCGACATTCTTGTGTTCGGACGAATTGTTGGTCACACGGCGGCTGAAGAAGCTGGAAAATTTGCTCCCGCTACAATTTCGGAGCTAGAACTTAAAGAGAGTGTCGATGAACTCAGAAATCGCATGCAGCCTTCCGGTCATTATGAAAGGTATGGCGCACTGCGTGAAGAGCTTGGTCAGACGCTTGCTTTAAATGTCGGTATTTTCAGAGAGTCTTCCCTGCTGCATAAAGGTATACAGGATATTTCAGGGCTTAAAGAACGATTCAAAAAAGTCCGTGTCTTTGATTCGAGTGATGTTTTCAACACAAATCTTATGCAGGTGCTTGAACTGAAAAATATGCTTGATCTGGCCGAAACAGTTGCCGTTGGCGCATTGGCCCGTGAGGAAAGCCGTGGTTCTCATACCAGGATAGATTTTCCTGTCAGGGATGATGAAAAGTGGCACAAGCATACTCTGGCAACCCTTGTTGACGGTAAAGTCCTTCCAGGTGAAAAACCGGTAACGATGGGACGCTATGAACTACAGGAAAGAACTTATTAATCATTCTCTCTCATGACGGAAACAATAGATCAGCATCAGGAAGGGAAAAGAGATGTAACCTTTCGAGTTTTTCGCTTTAATCCACAGGTCGACAGCAAGCCGTACTTCGATGATTATACCATTTCGGCTGAAAGAGGTATTACGGTGCTCAGATCATTGAATTATATCAAAGAGCATGTTGACGCTACGCTCAGCTTCAGAGCCTTTTGTCAGGCCGGAATCTGCGGCTCCTGCAGTATGCGCGTCAATGGAATATCAAAGCTTGCCTGCACAAGCCAGGTCTGGGAAGAGCTCGATAAATGCCGGGAGCCAGGTATCATCAAGGTAGAACCTTTGCGCAGTATGCCGATGATCAAGGATCTTATTGTCGATATGGATCCGCTCGTCGATAAAATGAAGCGTTATGCGAACTGGATCGAGTCGACCATGCCACTTGATGAAATGGGAAAAAAAGAATTTCTTGTTTCAGAAGAGGAGTTTCATCGGTACGATAAGGCAACCGACTGTATTCTGTGCGCATCATGTGTTTCAGAGTGCAGTATTTTAAGGGCAAACAAAGAGTATGTATCTCCAGCTGTACTGCTGAAATCCTACCGTATGAATGTCGACAGCCGGGATTCAATTCATGATATACGCCTGGCCGAACTCGTCAAGGATCATGGAGTCTGGGACTGCACGCACTGTTACCGATGTCAGGAATCGTGTGTGAAAAGTATTCCTATTATGGAAGCAATTCACGCTATACGTGAAGATGCCCTTGAGTGCAGAGGGCCGAAAGATACCAGCGGCGCTAAACATGCCGAAGCCTTTATGGAGGATATTGAAAAGAAAGGCAAGCTGGTCGAAGCTACCCTTCCAATACGAACCAACGGTATGATCTGGACTCTGCGGAACCTGTTGCCCATGGCTATGAAGATGATTGTGAAACGCAGAACGCCACCGCCTCCGCCGCTTGTGAAATCTGCTAAAGGTATAAAGATATTCAGGGCGATGTTCAGGGAAATGACCGAACATGTAAAGCAGGATCATCAGAAATCTCATAAAAAATAATAAGGGAGAACTGCTGGATGAAGCGATATGCATATTATTTGAGCTGCATCAATGAGTCCATGACGAAAGAGCTGGACCGTTCAATCGATTTTTGGCAGAAAGACCTTGGGCTTGAGTTTGTCAAACTCCATGAAGGCACCTGCTGCGGGGGCAGTAATCTTGACTATGTCAGCCCGAAACATTTTGCTCTGGTCAATGCACGCAATATTGCACTTGCCGAAAAAATGGGCCTTGATCTTATCGTCTCCTGCAACACCTGTCTGATGACAATCCGCACAGCCAAGAAAAAACTTGATGAGACGCCGGCACTAAAACAAGAGGTCAATGATATTCTGAAACAAGAAGGGCTTGAATATCGTGGGACTTCCGAGGTGCGGCATCTGTTGTGGGTACTGGTTGATGATGTCGGTCTGGAATCAATAAAGGCCAAGGTAACTGTTCCTCTGAAAAATTACCGGATCGCCCCTTTTTATGGCTGTCATATTCTCAGGCCGTCAACAGTTCTCGGAAGGGATAATCCCCTTGCACCCAGCTCACTTGACCAGTTGATTGAGGCTCTGGGTGGACAAACTATTCCCTATGAACATAAAAACCGCTGTTGCGGCTTTCACACCCTTCTGGTTGCAGAGGAAGAATCCCTCAATGTTGCGGCCGAAGCGCTTGAAGAGGCGATCAATGCTAAAGCTGATTTTATTGTAACTCCCTGCCCGCTCTGTCATACCGTGCTTGATGGCTATCAGTCAAAAGCGCTCAAACAGGCAAACATCGACAGCTCAATTCCTGTTTTTCATATTTCAGAGATGGTCGGTCTGGCTCTAGGCTACACAGCAAAGCAGCTTGGTATTAAAAGGCATATTGTCTGCTGAAACGGATTGATGCGATGGAAAGAGTGAGGTATTGATCACTGATCTGCCGGAAAGTTTTAATAAAAGGTTGAAAAAACGTAACTTTGCACGTTACTTTGCTCTCAGCCGGTAATTTACCGGTTGTTATGAGGGGGATCTTGTTTGTTTAAACCATCAAATTATTGCATTGCATGCTCAAAAATGATCTTTTTCTCCGGGCATTAAAGCGTCAGCCATGTTCCCGGACGCCAATCTGGGTAATGAGGCAGGCCGGACGTTATTTACCGGAGTACCGTGCTGTTAGAGAAAAAACAGATTTTTTAACCCTCTGTAAAACCCCAGAGCTGGCAACAGAGGTAACTATTCAGCCCGTTGAACTGATGGGTGTGGATGCAGCTATTATTTTTTCTGATATTCTTGTCGTTAATGAAGCCATGGGCATGAATGTCGAAATTATCGAATCAAAAGGAATCAGACTGACTCCTCCGATCCGTTCGCAGGCCGACATCGATAAACTTATTGTTCCTGATATCGATGAAAAGCTTGGCTATGTGATGGATGCACTCCGTATGACCAAAAAAGAACTTGATAACCGTGTTCCTCTTATTGGTTTTACTGGAGCAGCCTGGACACTCTTTACCTATGCAGTTGAAGGCGGAGGTTCAAAAAACTACGCTTATGCCAAGCAGATGATGTACCGTGAGCCTGCAATGGCCCATGCGCTTCTTGGCAAAATTTCAGGCGTTATTACCGCTTATGTGCTGAAGCAGATCGAAGCAGGAGCAGATGCCATCCAGATTTTTGATTCATGGGCAAGTGCTCTTTCCGAGGATGACTATCGCGAATACGCTTTGCCCTACATCAAGGAGACAGTACAGGCGATCAAAGCCAAACATCCTGATACTCCTGTTATTGTTTTCTCAAAGGATTGCAACACCATTCTTTCCGACATCGTTGATACAGGCTGTGATGCTATGGGTCTTGGTTGGGGTATTGATATCGGCAAGGCACGAGCTGAAACCGCTGATCGCGTTGCTCTGCAGGGTAACCTCGATCCGACCGTGCTTTATGGTACACCAGCCAGAATCAAGGCAGAAGCTGCCAAAATTCTCAAATCTTTCGGTCAGCACACCGAACATTCAGGACATGTTTTCAACCTTGGTCACGGTATCCTGCCTGATATGGATCCCGAACATCTGAAGCTGCTCGTGGAATTCGTTAAAGAAGAGAGCGCTCAGTACCACTAAGCGTATCAGTCTTCTTTTCCTCCTCTTGACTCGGTCTTATGTTATGCATAAGGCCGGGTTATTGTTATTTGTGGTTTCGCCTGTTGCTAAGCTACCAGCCGGTAATTCGTTGACGATCGGCGGATGAAATTGTTTTCAGCCACTCCTTGATGTAATCGATATGAGCTGTTGTGGGTTGGCCATTTGCTAGCCTTACTGATGAGACCCTCACCATCAGGATGTCGGGCAGCTCTCCTCGAAAAAAGCTGGGCAGATACAACAACTGGAGAAATTGACGAACAATCGGGTTTCTTTTGTCAATATCTCTTTCCCGTATTCCATCAATAACCATCCAGTATGCCACATCATCCTTTCTGGCATCTTGGCTGGCAGTAAAAGCCCTCGCCTCTATGCTGCCAGTCCCAGTCAATATCGAAACAATGTGCAATGGACTGACTTCAAATCCGCTGGCTTTGTAACACACTTGCTGCTCGTGGATCTTCTGAAAGTTCAACCCGTTTCCGCTCCATGCCATGACCACCGAAACCTTCCTGCCATCGGTATGTTGGTAGGTTCTTGTCGCCACGATATCGTGTTGAGACAAAACCGATTGGCCCCAGGAGAAATCATCAATCCGCTGATGGCCGACCATCTTCCACCCGGGGGGATGCTGGCTGACAAGCCTTTCAAGATCTGGTTTTGTAGGTGTTGTTTTTAAATTAATCCAAACTCTGCCCAAGAGCAGCGAAAACAGCATCAAAAATCCCAGTGTCAGGGAAAGAAAGCTATGTTTACTTATCCGCATCAGTTGATAATTTTGGAGATTTGATGCTGGAGTAGGCGAAAAAAAGACAACGATCGATAACTGCCAGCTGGAAAAGAGCTAAAACAAACGCCATAAACCCAGCTGTTTCATGAAAAAGTCCCTCGGCAAAACCGACTCCGACATACTGAATCGCCAGCACATGCAATATCACCCGCCCCAGATTACTCAATACGGCAACAGGAATAATAAAGGCAACTAACAACGCAATATGCCAAATGGTACGTCGTGCACCTACCCTGAGGTAAATGATACAGAGGGCTGTCAATGAAAAAATCGAATTCATTCCGGAACATCCCTCTGTGACTATAACGCAATATCTGCCAAAATAGAGCATGACCCCTTTAGCGACGACAGGAAAAAGTGTCGCGTTCAACACTGTTGCGCAAGCGGATGCGATTGCGAGAGCAAGTTCAGAAGACAGAATACTTGGCGCAACCCACCCGATCATCACGACAACGGTACCTGCAAACGCTGTAAAGTATGCAGATCGAATATATTCTCGCGGTGCCAATGCCGCCAGCAATCCGGCTGCCAGGAGAAACAGGCTCCACACATCCATAGTCACAGATTCGTAAGGATGACCGACAGCATAACCCAGACAACCGGAAATGATAAGAACGGAACCGAAAAAGACAGAACCTGTACCATTGCCAAGCCAGGATGCTGCGATAGCCTTATGTTCTGACCATAAAACAATTGCAATAACAGCGTATAATAATGCCTGATCGTTTTTTTCGGGAGATGGCGGGTAAAATCTGATATATCTTTCTAACGAATAGGTGAAAAGCAGGCAAAAAACCAACCATGGAAACCATGATACACGTGGCCTGAAAATCATAAGCGAAAAATAATTATGTTTGCGCTGACAACGATTAAAATCCACTATGATCACTTAACTATTGCGGATAAGCAAAGATCATACTTCTTACCCGATTGCGTAATCGGGTAAGAAGTCATAAAACTACTGAAACGACATCAAGATGTATGTGCCGATGATCTCAAAGATTTCTTTCTCAACCAGTATGCCCCCAAAAGAGCTCCTCCGCCTAAAAGCACCATAATTGGTGGTTCTGGCGCTGGAGATACAACTACTGAATTAATGCTAATCCCGGAGCCCTGACCAGCACCGTTTCCTTGACCTTGACCATTGCCCGACCCAGTGTTAACCGCAAGAGCATTGCCGTAAAACATCAGCATTGCAAGTGCCGTTAATCCATAATACATTATCTTTTTCATATTTTCTCCAGTTCAAGTGTATAGTAAGAGGGTATGATATTTTAGAATTTTTCCCTTAAACATAGACTACAATTATTGTGCCATCATGAAACAGCATTACACTTCAGAGCATAATCAGCTGACCGGCTCAGGTTAAATGTTCACTCCTCATTAAATATGCGCTTTGCTCCTGCGGATACGTAATTATCAACTATCAAAATCCTTACCCGAATGCATGGCGCAATAAAGGAAGAGGTAATAAAACTACTGCAACGACATTATGATGTTTGTGCAGCAGAAATAAGAGATTTCTTTCTCAACCAGTATGCCCCCAAAAGAGCGCCTCCGCCCAAAAGCACCATAATTGGTGGTTCCGGGGCTGGTGACACAACTGATCCATTATTACCATTCCCAAGGCCCTGACCAGCACCGTTTCCTGGACCTTGACATTACCTGGCCCTCCGGCCCCATTACCCACGCCACTCACTGTATTAGCATTTCCCCCAATGTCTGCTCCAGTGTTATCCGCAAGAGCAGTGCCGTAAAACATCAGCATAATTATGACCATTAATCCATATATCATCTTTTTCATATTTCCCCCAGTTCCAGTGGATTTTGAAAATATACCTTAAATATTCACTGCAATTATTGCGCCATCATGAATCAGATAACCTCTATGGATGTCCAGACTAATGGAATGATGTCTATTATCATACTGATTTATTGCAGCTGGTTATTTAACCTGCATGATTTTTTTAAGAAATTGCCAAGCCGGGAAAATAGTCCGTCTCAATTAAAAACAAAAACAGTTGCAGTTGTATTGTATTGAGTCGAATGGGCCCCGGAGTGGGGAAGATCTGCTTTCATTTCAAGTGGAAAAGTTGGCCAAACCCATTGTTCCAAAATCACATTTTAATTGAAGCGGAAAAATGGGTGTTGGTTTTATTGTTTTGATTGAAATTATGTCATAAGGTATGGTACTCGTGATTATATTTAATAATAGTGCCGGTATTCACATTTTTTTAACCTTGTATTTATGACCAGGCAATGTCGGTGTTCCGACGGGTTGACCGATCGGACTCGTTTAGAGGAACTCGTACTCGATACCATGCTCTACAGTGCACGACTCAAGGAGAGTGTGGCGCGGAAGGATAGTGCGGTTATTGTTGCGATGGCAAAAATGATTGCCGATACGTTTGAGGCGGGCGGAAAAGTGCTTCTCTGTGGTAATGGAGGGAGTGCTGCTGATGCCCAGCATCTTGCGACGGAGTTGACTATCAGGTACCGCAGCAGTGTTCAGCGTCCGGCACTTCCGGCTATTGCACTCTCAACCGATACATCGGCAATGACGGCTGGGGCGAACGACCTTGGTTATGATGCGGTTTTTGCCAGGCTGGTTGAGGCTTATGGTCGTAAAGGGGATATTCTGCTTGGTCTTTCTACCAGCGGAAACAGTAAAAGTGTGGTGAATGCTCTGGACTATGCTCGGGAGCATGGGATGAAAACCATTGCTCTCCTTGGTGGTGATGGCGGGGTGATGAAAGGGGTGGCTGATCTTGAAATTATTGTCCCCCATTCAGACTCTGCAGACAGGGTGCAGGAGTGCCATATTACCATTGGTCATGTTATCATTGATCTTGTGGAGCGGATACTTGGGTATTGCCTTTCTTAGAAATAACATAAAAAAAGTTGGCTATGACGATTAAGCAGATTGAAGGAGCATTGAGTGCCAGGGATATCAGGTTCGCTCTGGTTGTGTCGCGCTTTAACGATTTTATAGGGCAGAAGCTTGTTGATGGTGCTCTGGATTGCATTCGCCGTCATGGAGGATCGGAAGAGAATATTACCATTCTGCGTTGTCCCGGTGCTTTTGAACTCCCTTTAGTTGCTAAAAAGGCTGCCGTTACCGGTAACTATGACGCGATCATTACACTTGGTGTTATTATAAGAGGTTCTACGCCTCATTTTGATGTCATTGCTGCCGAAGCCACAAAAGGTATTGCTCAGGTTGCTCTGGATACCATGATACCTGTTTCTTTTGGTGTTCTCACCACGGAAAATCTTGAACAGGCTATTGAGCGTGCAGGAACGAAAGCAGGCAACAAGGGATTTGATGCTGCCATGACTGTCATAGAGATGGTGAATCTTTACCGGCAGATCTAGTTGTTGCTGTAACGGGTGAGATTGTTTTCGATGATCCTTGATGACACATCACGAAGTTCTTCAACACTGTTGAATTTGGCTGGTTGAAGAGGGGGGGCAATGATGATCCTGATTTTTCCCTTGTTGATTCTCAGGCTTTTTTTCGGGGTGATCAGATGACTGCCTATGATAGTGACTGGCAGTACGGGAACTCCCCCTTTTTGGGCAACAAGAAAAGCACCTCGCTTGAATGGCAGCAGTTTCCCATCTACCGATCGGGTTCCTTCAGGGAAAATATGGACGGAACGCCCGTTTTTTAATACTTCACTTGCTGCCAGAAGGCTTTTCAGTGCTTCCCTGTTCTGTCCTCGTTTGATCATGACAAAACCAGCCTGTTTTATGACATGACCGAAAATCGGTATTTTTCCAAGTTCTTCTTTGGCAACAAACCGCAGGTTGAGGTGCATTGAGCCAAGCAGCAGAGGAATATCGGCCATACCCGCATGGTTGCTGATGACAAGGTAGTTGTGATCAGGACTGTAATTTTCCTGACCGGTGACCTCAATTGAAATACCGAAAAGTTTTGCGCTGAAACGGCCCCACCATGCGGTTATTTTATGGAAGCTGTCTCCGGTGGGATCGATGATGTTGACAAGCAGGGAATAGAGTAACCCGAAAAACATCACTGGTATCAGGACAAAAAAAAATAAAAGAGTTCTGAAGTTTATCCCGCGATTGTTCATGGCGACTGTTTGAGCTCGTTGAGAAAGGAAGCGAGTTCGCAGTACTCTGAGCTGATGATGGTCGCACTTTTCTTTTTTTCGAGTACTTCCAGCAGGCGTGAGGGGATCTCTATTTCTTTGTCAAGTGCATCCTGAAGAACCTCAAGGAATTTTGCCGGATGGGCAGTTGACAGGACAATGCCTGCTTTTTTTGCATGGCTGCCTGAGGCTCTGTAAAGTTCAAGAGCACGGAAAGCGACGGCTGTATGCGGATCCATGATATAACCGAATCGGTCGTACACCAATCTGATTTCTGCAAGCGTTTCTTCATCCGAAACAGCAATACCTGTGATATCTTTGCCCATAGCGGTATGGTCGTTGCCGTAGAAATAGTTGAGTCGTGCGAAATTGCTCGGGTTGCCTACGTCCATTGCGGTTGAGCGGGTTGTGATAGTTGGACGAGGGTCGTAGCGTCCCTCGTTGAGATAGCGGGTCACGCTGTCATTGGCATTTGAAGCAGCAATAAAGTGACCAATCGGAAATCCCATCCGCTTTGCAAGCACACCCGCAGTAAGGTTTCCGTAATTGCCGCTTGGTACAGAAAAGAGTGGCTCATTAAAAGCATAGAGCTCTCTGAGTTGCAGGGCTGCCCAGGCGTAATAGAATGACTGTGGGATCAGTCTTGATATATTGATCGAGTTGGCCGAGGTGAGTGTCAGTCGTTCTTTCAGATCAGGATCGATAAATGCCTGTTTTACCATACGTTGGCAGTCGTCAAAATCGCCTTGCACTTCAAGTGCATGAACGTTGCCTCCGGCTGTAGTCAGTTGCTGTTCCTGCAGGTGGCTGACTTTGCCTGAAGGATAGAGCAGAACAACCCTTGTGTTGGGAATATCCTGAAATCCGTAAGCGACCGCGCTTCCTGTATCTCCTGATGTTGCAACAAGCACGGTAATCAGCTTTTCCTCTTCTGCAGCAAAATAACCGGTCAGCCGGGCAAGAAACCGCGCTCCGTAATCCTTGAAAGCCAGGGTCGGCCCGCAGAAAAGTTCCTCTATGAAGGTTTCTGTATCAAGCTTGACGATCGGGGTATCAAAGGGGTAGCAGCTTTCGATCATATCGCTGAGCTGGTCGAGGGGAATTTCGCCACCGATAAATTTTTTTGCAATGGCAAAGGCGACGTTGTTAAATGTGGCGCCTTCAAGAAGAGCTATTTCTTCCGGAGAGAAGTGCGGAATTGCAGATGGGATGTAAAGTCCTCCATCGGGCGCAAGTCCTTCAATGGTGGCTTTCTTTATAGATACAGGTATAGATGATTTATTGGTGCTGAAATAGATCATGATTGATAGAGCTCTTGATTAAAATTTGTTACAGTATTCTTGCACCTTCTTTGCAGATAGGCGATACCCACATGTCGGATTCAAGGCGGGCTTTCGAGTGCAGGAATGCCTCTTTCATGGCCCGACCTACTTCAAGAGCTGTTTTTTCAGAAGAGGAAAACGCAAAAAGTGAAGGGCCTGAGCCAGCGATGCTGCATCCGAGGGCACCCGAATCAAGAGCTGCCTGCTTGACGTCAAAAAAACCGGGAATCAGTGGAGCGCGCTTCGGTTCAGCAATAACATCAACCAGAGATCGTCCGATAAGATCATAATCGGACGTGAGCAGGCCGGTAACAAGAGCCCCGACATTGCCCCATTGCTGGGTAGCTGTTTTAAGCGGAATACTTGCAGGCAGTACCGAACGGGCATAGGATGTGCGCAGTTCGGTATGGGGATGCACCAGGGAACAGTAAAGGTGTTCAGGTGAAGGGATTGTAATGAGATCGAGTGGTGTATAGCTCCTTATCAGGACGAAATTACCCAGAATTGCCGGTGCAGCGTTGTCGGCATGAGCTGATCCGCAGGCAACCCGCTCCCCTTCAATAGCAAAGTGCACAAGCTCCATTTTTGAACAGGGGTGACCCATCAATTCGTTTGCCGCAACCAGCGCAGCGGCAGCGCTTGCAGCGCTGCTCCCCATACCGCTGCTGAGCGGCAGGTGCTTTTTAAGCTCCAGGGAGATATGGCCGGTAAACTCGATCTGCTTTTGGGTACGGATATATTCAAGAAATTTCAGAACGACGAAGCTCGATGTGTTTTTTTTAGGGTCAAGAGGAAGCGCGCCTCCATCACCCGTGATGCTTGTAATGGAAACCGGTGAACCCGATTGTATTTCATCGGAAAGCGTCAGAATGACTTCATCGCCGGGTTCTGTAATGGCAAATCCCAAGACATCAAAGCCGCAGGCAACATTTCCGACGGTTGCTGAAGCGAATCCTTTGACAGTTTTCATACCGTTTTCTGCGAACAAAATTCCTGAAGGTGCTGAAGTAGGATGTAAAGCTAATAAAAAGAGTATAGGTTCAAATGAGAGAGAGACAGAATTTGAATAACTAAAAGCTTTTCATTAAATTTGAGTTTTATTCTTTTGGAATGGTTGAATATCCGAGCTGAACTCTAAAAAGAAGTTAAGCAGAATCTTTCTCTTTTCTTAAACAAATAACCAAGCGGAATAAGATATGTCTATAACAGTCAGGCCTGATGAGGTTTCATCTATACTTCGCAAGCAGCTTGCCGGTTTTGAGTCAGAAGCAGACGTTTATGATGTGGGAACCGTGCTGCAGGTTGGTGACGGTATTGCCCGTGTATACGGTTTATCGAAGGTTGCAGCAGGAGAGCTGCTTGAGTTTCCCAATAAGGTAATGGGAATGGCTTTAAACCTTGAGGAAGACAATGTCGGTGCTGTATTGTTTGGCGAATCAAATCTGGTTAAAGAAGGCGATACGGTTAAAAGAACCAGCATGCTTGCTTCAATCCCTGTTGGCGAAACGATGCTTGGCAGGGTCATCAATCCTCTCGGTGAGCCGATTGATGGCAAGGGTCCCATTGAAACCCAGATCCGACTTCCTCTGGAACGCAGGGCACCAGGCGTTATTTACCGCAAATCTGTTAATGAACCGCTTCAGACTGGTCTCAAGGCTATCGATTCCATGATTCCGATCGGTCGGGGACAGCGCGAACTGATCATCGGCGATCGTCAGACAGGAAAGACAGCTGTTGCGCTTGATACCATTATCAATCAGAAAGGCAAAGGGGTTTATTGCATCTATGTAGCGATTGGACTGAAAGGTTCGACCGTGGCCCAGGTTGTCAATACCCTGGAAAAATATAACGCGATGGAGTACACCATCGTTATTTCTGCGACTGCATCTGATCCTGCGCCACTGCAGTTTATTGCACCATTTGCCGGTGCTACTCTCGGCGAGTTCTTCCGCGATACCGGTCGCCATGCTCTTGTTGTCTATGACGATCTTTCAAAGCAGGCTGTTGCCTATCGTCAGCTTTCCCTGCTTCTTCGTCGTCCGCCTGGACGCGAAGCCTACCCTGGCGACGTTTTTTACCTGCACTCCCGCCTGCTTGAAAGAGCTGCGAAAATTACAGACGATATTGATGTTGCAAGGAAAATGAACGATCTTCCTGATGTTCTTAAGCCCATAGTGAAGGGAGGCGGAAGTCTTACTGCACTGCCGGTTATCGAAACCCAGGCTGGGGACGTTTCTGCATATATCCCGACTAATGTGATCTCTATCACTGATGGTCAGATTTTTCTTGAATCGAACCTTTTCAACTCTGGACAAAGGCCGGCTATCAACGTTGGTATATCGGTATCCCGTGTTGGAGGAAGTGCACAGATCAAGGCAATGAAAAAGGTAGCCGGTACCCTCCGTCTCGATCTTGCACAGTTCCGTGAGCTTGAGGCCTTCTCGAAATTTGGTTCTGATCTCGATAAAACCACCAAGGCCCAGCTTGACAGGGGTGCAAGACTTGTCGAAATTCTTAAACAGGGTCAGTATATCCCTATGCCTGTTGAAAAACAGGTTGCCATTATTTTTCTCGGAACCCAGGGATTACTCGACACGGTTGATTTGCGCTTCATCCGCAAGTTTGAGGAGGAGTTTCTTGGTATGCTTGAGGTCAAGCACAGCAATATCCTTAAAACTATTGCAGAGAAAGGCACTTTGGAGACCGATGCGGCAAACGCGCTCAAGGAGATTGCTGTCAAGTTTGTCAATACCTTCAAGGAAAAAAATAAGGCGTAAGAAAAGATGGTTTTTAAGTAATTTATTAACAGTCCCGTAATACATGCCTACATTAAAGGATATACGTGTACGAATCAAAGGGGTAAAGTCTACTCAGCAGGTCACCAAGGCGATGAAGATGGTGGCCGCTGCAAAGCTGAGAAGGGCTCAGGAACGGGCAGTCATGGCTCGTCCTTATGCCTCGAAGCTGAAGGATATGCTGGGATCCTTGTCGGCAAAGGTAGATACTTCTCTTAATCCTTTGCTTTCCGGCCGTTCTGAGATTAACAAAGTTCTTGTGATTCTTATCACTTCCGACAGGGGCTTGTGCGGCGCATTTAATACCAATATTATCAAGCTTGCGTACAAGACCATTCATGAGGACTTCACCGCTATTCACAGCAATGGCGGAGTGAGTATGATTTGTGCCGGTTCCCGTGGATTTGATTTCTTCAGGAAAAGAGAGTATAAGATTGTCAAGGGATACCCTGCTGTTTTTCAGAGTCTTGATTTCAGTACTGCCAAAGAGATTGCTGATACCGCATCCGGTATGTATCTGCGAGGCGAGGTTGACAAGGTGATTGTTGCTTACAATGAGTTCAAGTCGGTGCTTGCGCCGAACCTGAAAGCTGAAGTACTCCTCCCTATTGCACCGGAAACTTCGGGGAAGGAGAGCAGCAGTGACTATATTTACGAGCCCTCCCCATCGGCGATTATCGACGTCCTGGTGCCCAAGCATCTCAATACCCAGATATGGAGAATGATGCTTGAATCGAATGCGGCAGAGCAGGCCGCCCGAATGGCGGCTATGGATTCTGCTACCGAAAATGCAAAGGAGCTTCTTAGGACACTCAACATCAGTTACAACCGTGCAAGACAGGCTGCCATTACTACAGAGCTTAGTGAAATTGTTGCAGGCGCTGAGGCATTGAGCAGTTGATGGGGCAATTCAAGATATTAATGATTTAAAGCGCCTGCAAGGGCGCTTTTTTTTTATGGTTACAAGGTTACAGATGTCAGTGTTATGCAGTTCATCAGGAAATGATTTATATTTTATCCGGTAATGATGGAAGTTAAGTCTCATTTTATTGATAAAGAAAGTATGGGCGGAAGCATAAAGATCTACAAGTTTGGAGGAACCTCTCTGGGGTCAGCCGGACGAATAAAAAAAGTTGCAGCTATCATTGCCGCTGCATTGGTACATAACAAGATTGTTGTTGTTGTTTCTGCCATTCATCGGGTTACTGATCTTTTGCTTGAATCTGCTGCCAAAGCCTGCAGCGGTGATAGCAGTTACCGTGTTACCCTGAATGAACTGGATCATCTCCATCACTCAATAGCTGGTGAACTTTTTTCCGGAGACATCTTCGAAAGCGTTACCGTGTCGATACGTTCCGAACTTTCCGAGCTTAATGATTTTGTTCATGGTGTTTTTCTGCTCAGGGAGCTTTCTGAAAAAAGTCTGGCGCGGGTGCTGAGTTTTGGTGAACGGTTGTCAGCCCGGTTGGTCAGCAGTTATCTTCAGGAGCAGCATATTGCTTCATATTATCTTGATGCCCGAGATGTGATTGTCACCGATACTCATTATGGTGATGCCCTTGTTGACAGTCATGCGTCCGAACTGAAGATCAGAAAACGCCTTGCATCGTTTGAGGGTGTGCCTGTTATCACCGGATTTATCGCTGCAGCGCCTGATGGGACAGTAACGACACTCGGTCGAGGCGGATCTGATTATACAGCCTCAATTATCGGTGCAGCAATCAGTGCATCAGAAATCTGGATATGGACCGACGTTGATGGCTTTTTCAGTGCAGATCCAAAACGGGTTCGTGATGCGAGGATTCTTCCCTATATCACTTATGCTGAAGCTATGGAACTTTCTCATGCAGGGGCAAGAATCCTGCATCCTCTTGCTGTTCAGCCGGCCATGAAAGCAGGAATTCCTGTATTGATAAAAAATTCATTCAATACTGCTGCTGAAGGGACAAGAATTGAGCGCTCCATGCCTCCCGATATCCGCAGGACTTTGCCGGTGACAGCTCTTTCTTCAATCAACAAAGTTGTTCTTCTGAATCTTTCAGGAAGCGGGATGGTGGGGGTTCCAGGCATCGCATCACGTTTGTTCAGTTGTCTTGCTCTGAACCGGATCAACATTATATTCATATCACAGGCGTCCTCTGAACAGTCTATCACTCTTGCCATAAATCCCTCGCAGGCTGTAAAAGCAAAAAAAATCCTTGAGGAAGAGTTTCAGAATGAAATTGAATTCCGTGAGATTGATCCTCTTGTAATCCGTCGTAACCTTGCCATGATCGCTGTTGTCGGCAATAACATGTCAGGTCATCCGGGTGTTTCTGCGCAGTTGTTTGAAACACTTGGTAAAAACGGCATCAATGTTATAGCGGTGGCTCAGGGTGCCAATGAAATGAATATTTCTATTGTTATCGACAGCCATCATGAGGATAAGGCCCTGAATTGTATTCATGAATCGTTTTTCCTTTCTCAGCGCAAGGTGCATCTTTTTATAGCTGGTACGGGCACCATTGCCAAAAGCCTGATTGGTCAAATCAGCGCCCATCGTCACAATCTGCAGCAAGATAATGACCTTGATGTGGTAGTATGCGGGATGGCCAATACCGGCAATATCGCGCTGGATGATAACGGAATTGACCTTCAACATTGGCAGTCAGCTCTGTTACCGAGAATTGAGCACCATGACATTGAAGGTTATCTGCATCTTATCAAGGAAAGAAACCTGCACAATACCATTTTTGTCGATTGCACGGCAAGCGCTAAGGTTGCAGAAATGTATCCTGACATCCTTCTTGGGAATATTTCTTTGGTAACTGCAAACAAACTTGGTATGGCGGGACACTGGTCGCTCTACTGCAGGATAAGGGATGCTCAGCGGAAAAGCAATGCCCGTTTTCTTTTCGAAACCAATGTGGGCGCTGGGTTGCCCATCATCAACACACTGCACGACCTTAAAAACAGTGGTGATAAAATCATCAGTATCGATGGTGTTCTCTCAGGAACGTTAAGTTTTATTTTTAATGAACTTCGCAAAGGTGGCCGGTTCAGTGAGATTGTTCGCCGTGCGCAACAGGCAGGCTATACTGAGCCTGACCCGAGAGATGACCTCTCAGGTGCTGATTTTGCCCGGAAGTTCTTAATTCTTGGTCGTGAACTTGGGTATACAATGGAGTATGATGATGTTGTTTGCGAGAGTCTTGTGCCCCCGGAGTACCGTGGCCAGATATCTGTAGCAGATTTTCTTGACCGGTTATCAAGCGTTGACGAGTGGTTTACCGCAGAAACCGAAAATGCCGCCAAGGATGGAATGACTATAGCTTATGCTGGTGAGATTCGGGCTGGAAAGGCAAGCATCGGGGTAAAAAGGGTTCCGCTTTCAAGTCCTATTGCAGGTCTCAGCGGGTCGGAAAATATGGTTGTCTTCACTACTGAGCGCTATCGGGCGACACCTCTTGTTGTGCGCGGTCCCGGTGCAGGCGGAGAGGTTACCGCAGGGGGTGTTTTTGCCGATATTCTGCGTATTGCAAGCTATCTGGTTTAGGAGAACGAACCATGCGAGCAGAAATTGTTTCTATTGGGGATGAACTTCTTAAAGGTCAAAGGGTAAACACAAATGCAGCGTTTATTGCCGCAGCTCTTGCTGGTATTGGTGTGCCTGTTGGAAGAATCGTCTCATGTTCTGATCTTGAGCATGAGATGGTTTCAGTGTTTACCGAATCGCTTGAACGGGCCGACATTGTACTTGTTACAGGTGGCCTCGGGCCGACTAGAGATGATCGGACACGAAAAGCTGTGCAGGAACTTCTCGACAGGGGGCTTGAATTGAGCGAGGATGCATACGTTAATCTTGCCGACAGGATGAAACAAAGAGGAGTGGAGTTATCTGAGTCACTCCGCGATCAGGCAATGGTTATCGAAGGATCTCATGTTATTGCAAACACCAGGGGAACAGCTGCGGGGATGATTATTGGCTGTGGAGAGCGCTTTCACCATCATTATCTGGTGCTGATGCCAGGTGTTCCCTCAGAAATGAAGGCCATGATGGAACTTACTGTGCTTTCCTATTTTGCGGCACTTTCAACTACAGCCATTCGTCATACGCCAGTAAAAACACTCGGAATTGGCGAATCGACCCTTGCAGCAATGATTGTTGACATAGAAGATCATCTTCCGCAGGGAACGACCCTTGCCTATCTGCCGCATGCTGCAGGTGTAAACCTGATGATCAGTTCTATAGGCCGAAAGCAGGAAGAGGTTGATAGCGATAATCGCAGCATTGTTGATGCCATTCTGAAAAGGGCCGGTAAATTTATTTTTGCGACCAGCGATGTCACTCTTGAAGAGACGATAGGCGCATTGCTCTCTTCCAGAGGGATGACTGTAGCGGTTGCCGAATCCTGTACGGGGGGACTTGTTGCCAGCCGGTTGACTGATGTGCCCGGTTCATCATTGTATTTCCTTCAGGGTTTTGTTGTGTACAGCAATCAGGCAAAACAGAAGACGCTTGGGGTGAACAAAGATCTTATTGAGTCTTTCGGTGCTGTCAGCGATGAGGTAGCACGGGCAATGGCAAAAAGATGCCTGGAAATTAGCGGAGCCGACATTGCTGTTTCAACAACGGGTATAGCCGGGCCGTCAGGAGGTTCCCCTGAAAAACCTGTCGGCATGGTTTGTCTGGCGATTGCCACAAAATTGTCAGGGACAGTACTTTCTAAAACACTTTTTATGCATGGAGATCGTGAAAGCAACAAGTTCCGCTTCAGCGAAGCTGCCCTGCGTGAATTGTGGGAGTACCTGCGAGATCAGGAATGAACGCTTCCCTTTTTTCCATGCATCAGCGAATCCTTGGATGAGCTGGATGAAGAGTGTCAAATCAAAAATTTATTCTCATTTTCTCAAAAAAGAGATTGTATTATTGGTAACTCATCAGATGAGTACAATATTTCACATGGTTTACGATAAGCACATAGTTCACATGATAGCGTATGGCAATAATTGCAAGATTACCTGATATAGTAGCGAACAAAATTTCTGCAGGGGAAGTTGTACAACGCCCGGCCTCAGTGGTTAAAGAGCTTATTGAAAATTGCATTGATGCTGGTGCAGATAAAATAACTGTTGCTATAAAAGATGCTGGAAAGGGACTGATCCGGATTGTAGATAATGGTGCAGGGATGTTGAGGGAAGACGCCCTTTTGTGTGTTGAACGGTTTGCAACCAGTAAAATTACTGGCATTGATGATCTTGACTCTCTTCAGAGCCTTGGTTTCAGGGGTGAAGCACTTGCAAGTATCTCATCGGTCTCGCATTTTGAATTGAAAACCAGAACGGCAACACAGACGCTGGGTTTGCGGCTCCGTTACGAAGGGGGAATCCTTGCCGAGGAATCAGGGGTACAGGGAGAGCAGGGGACGACAATCAGCGTCAGAAACCTTTTTTTCAATGTGCCTGCCAGGCGGAAGTTTCTGAAGTCAAACGCCACCGAGTATCAGCATATTTTTGAAATCGTCAAATCGTTCTCGCTGGCATATCCGGAGATTGAATGGCGAATGTATAGTGATGACGAAGAGCTCTTTCATTTGAAAACACCGGTTATCCTGGAACGGCTCAATGTTTTTTATGGTGACGATTTTGCCGGCAGCATGATTAAGATTTCTGAGGAAAACGACTTCCTCTCTATCAGGGGATTTCTCGGAAAACCCGTCATGCAGAAGCGTCGAAAACTGGATCAGTATTTTTTTATCAATCGTCGGCTTGTCCAGAATAGAATGCTGTCTCAGGCTGTTCAGCAGGCTTATGGGGACTTGCTGGTTGAGCGTCAGACTCCTTTCATCCTGCTTTTTCTTGGCATTGATCCTTCCCGCGTCGATGTCAACGTGCATCCTGCAAAGCTTGAGATCCGTTTTGATGATGAGCGGAGTGTTCGCAACATGTTTTATCCGGTTATTAAGAGGGCTATCCAGTTACAGGATTTTTCACCTGACATCGAAGCCAGGGAAAGCGATAACTTCTCTTCTCAACCTTCCCGGGAATCGTCATACAGAAAGCTTGCATTCCAGGATATACCGAACCGTTCTATCTCAACAAGCGACCTTTATGCAAATTATCAAGCAGGTTCATTTCATGAACATGTCGCTCCCCGGGATTTCTCCTTGAAGCATGAGGAAATGCTTTCGCCTCACTCTGTTTCTGGAAATGTTTTACCGGAGCGTGAGCTGAAGGAAGGTGATGAAGGGCTTTCATCCCTGCTGCTTTCTCGTCTCAGTGACGAAGAAGCCGTTCCAAATCCGAAAGGGGCCGAACCGAAAATATGGCAGTTGCATAACAAATATCTTGTATGCCAGATCAGAACCGGGTTGATGATCATTGATCAGCATGTGGCGCATGAACGGGTCTTGTACGAACGAGCTGTTGATGTGATGCACCAGAATGTTCCAAACTCCCAGCAGTTGCTTTTTCCTCAAAAGGTAGAGTTTCGTCTGTGGGAGTACGAGGTTTTTGAGGAAATCCGGGAAGATCTTGACAGGCTTGGTTTCAATTTGAGAAAGTTCGGCAAACAAACGGTTATGATAGAGGGTGTTCCACAGGATGTTAAACCGGGAAGTGAAGTCACCATCCTGCAGGATATGATTGCTGAATATCAGGATAACGCATCAAGGCTTAAGCTCGAAAAGCGTGACAACCTTGCAAAATCATACTCGTGCCGCAATGCCATAATGGCTGGTCAAAAGCTTACTCTTGAAGAGATGCGGACACTTATTGACAACCTTTTTGCTACTCGTGAACCATATTCATGTCCTCATGGCAGACCCGTTATTATCAAGCTTTCACTTGACCAGCTTGACCGGATGTTCGGGAGAAAATAACAAGGTGGTTGCAAGTTTGTCCAAAAATAGTAAATTTGAGCCCATGCCCTTGTAGCTCAGTGGATAGAGCAACAGTTTCCTAAACTGTAGGTCGGCGGTTCGAGTCTGCCCGAGGGCACTTTTCCTCCCCTCCAACCGCAGGGGTGGATGATTTTCTGGATACAATTATAACACATACTCTGCTTTCCTGTACAAAACTTATCTATTGACGCTCTTCAGATCCTCATTACTATTTCGATGTACAGGTCGTTGCATGTCATTCATATTTGGTATTTTGCAGCCATACGTTTTTTTTCATGGTAGACGTTAATCGTTAAAAAGATGAAGGTTGCCAGAATTATAATCAGCATTCTCTTGTTGCTTTTCTTTGCTGATATTGCACGATACTTTGTTTATCCCGATATAGGAAAGCTTGTTGAAGAAAATCCGGTAAAAACAGCTTTTATGGAGTCCCGTGAGGCTGAATGGAAGGAGGAAGGGCTCGACAAAAAAAAAATACATCAGCAGTGGGTATCGCTGCACAATGTTTCTCCGAACCTTATCAAGGCGGTTCTGATTGCTGAAGACGACAAGTTCTGGAAGCATGGGGGATTTGATTACCAGGCGATTGAGAGGTCGATCGAAAAAGATATTGCGGCAAAAAAATTTAAAATGGGTGGCAGTACCATCAGCCAGCAGCTTGCAAAAAATCTTTATCTCTCCTCTTCAAAAAACCCGGTTCGCAAAATCAAGGAGGCCATTCTTACATGGAGAATTGAAAAAAAACTTTCAAAACGCCGGATTCTTGAGCTTTATGTGAATCTTGTAGAATGGGGTGATGGCATTTTTGGTATTGATCAGGCTGCGAGGCATTATTATGGTGTCAGCCCCGCCCGTTTAACGGCACAACAGGCATCAAAACTTGCATCGATACTGCCGAATCCGATTAAATTTTCCCCTGTCGGTTCTTCTTCCTATGTTCGCAATCGTTCGAGAATAATCTTTGCTATCATGCGAAAGAGGGGGATATTTGTACCTGACTACAAAGAGGTTATGACCGTTAAGCCTGACGTCGTGCCGGTGGATTCGGTTGTGATTGGTGTGCCGGAATATCTAATTGATCAGGCAGTTTCAGCTGATAGCACATCAGAAAAAGGTGCTGCAGATCAAAGTGTCCTTCCGCCTGGAAAAGGAGACACGGGTGTTTCCGAAACTCCATCAGGTGCAGAAAAGCCTTGAACATAGTTGAAAAAGGTCAATAAAAGCAGAAAAACGCTCTGAACACGGAGCGTTTTTCTGTATCTGGCAATGTGTGATCTGCTATTTTATTCGTTGTAGACTTCAAACAATGTTTTGTCAACTCCGCAGACAGGACATACCCAATCATCAGGGAGACTCTCGAATGGAGTTCCAGGTTCAATTCCGCTGTCTGGATCGCCAAAATCAGGATCATAGACATAGCCGCAAGGTACACAAACCCATTTTTGCATAAAATTTTTCTCCGGTTAAATTAAGAGTTATCTCAGTTGTAAATGATGATACAAAAAAAAGACCGATTGAGTATGATATGTTTGTTTGGATGTCTTTATGCTGAAACAAAGCGAAAGTGCTTTTAAAAAGTTCTTTTGCATGCATAAAAAAGTTGCCGGTGCCATTGCTTAAAAGGACAGGCTATCCGGTTCTGACAAAAGATGACATTGTCGTCAGGTGCTGACGAAGTGAGATTCCGGGGCGTGTTGCCTGATTGCAAAGAGATTGTTTTAGCACACAGCCGAATACGGAGATTGGGGAGAAGCTTATGAATAATCCTGAGCTCTGTAACAAATTTGTATTAACTCACGGGAAGGGTATGAAATGAACTGGAAAAGGGCACTTTATGTCTGGCTGATGATTGCCGTTGCCGAATCCGTTCATGGAACCTTGCGGCGCCTCTTTCTGGTTCCCCGGACAGGTGAGCTGCTCTCTCACCAGATTGGGGTGGTGATCGGCTCCGTCATTATTTTTACCATTGCATGGCTCTGCATTCGGTGGTTTGGTCCAGGCTCACACCGGCAGCAGCTTCAGGTAGGCGCACTGTGGGTGGTGCTTACCCTTATCTTCGAGTTCACTCTCGGCTTCTTTTTCGGATATTCGCTGGATCGCATCCTTTCTGACTACAACATTGTTCAAGGCGGATTGATGGTGTTCGGCATATTGTTTATGCTTTTTTCTCCAGCCTTTGCAGCCAAAGCGCGGGGTTTGAACGAGAATATCGGCGGAAAGTGAATTTAATACCATCCTCTCAGTTTCATAGCATCTGCAACTCGTTTGACAGCAACAATGTACGCAGCCAGACGGTTATGGACCTTATAGGTCTGGCTCGTTTGCTGCACAGCCAGAAATGCAGTTTTCATTTTGTTTTCGAGGCGTTGATGAACCTGTTCCTCATCCCAATAGTATCCGTAAGCGTTCTGTACCATTTCAAAATATGAAACGGTTACGCCTCCTGCATTGCAGAGGAGGTCGGGAATGATATAAATACCTTTATTATAAAGAATGGCGTCGGCTTCCGGGGTGATTGGTCCGTTTGCAAGTTCTGCGATGATTTTCGCCCTGATATCAGGAGCATTTGTCTTTGTTATAACCGAATCAAGGGCTGCAGGAAAAAGAACTGCCACATCAAGTTCAAGAAGTTCTTTGTCTGAAATAGCAGCAGCCCCTGGAAAAAAGGTTACCGAACCAGTCTTTTTTTTATGTGCCATGAGCGCGTCATAGAGAAATCCATCCGGGTTATAAATGCTTCCTGATGAATCTGAAACTGCAATCACTTTCATTCCGAGAAGTTGAATGGCAAGCTTATGGGCGTTAGAACCAGCATTGCCGTAACCCTGGATTGCAGCTCTTTCTCCAGCAAGGTTCAAACCCAGCGTTTCCGAGGCATTCCGTACGCAATAAATGCCACCTCTTGCCGTGGCATCACCTCTTCCCGCAGAGCCGCATAGTGCGAGAGGTTTTCCGGTGATGACCCCGAACGTGTTCTTGCCCTGCATGATGGAGTATTCATCAGCCATCCAGCCCATAATTTGTGACGTTGTGTAAACATCCGGGGCTGGAATGTCCTTTTCAGGTCCGAGAAAGCTTCCGAGCTGGCGAATGTAGGCACGAGATAAACGTTCAAGTTCACTGGTTGACATGGTTTTCGGATTGCAGATAACTCCACCCTTTCCTCCACCGAGGGGAAGATCCATGACCGAGGTTTTCCAAGTCATCCACGAAGCCAATGCTCTTATAGTATCAATAGTTTCATCAGGGTGAAAGCGGATTCCTCCCTTGTTCGGCCCTCTTGCATCATTATGCTGTACACGGAACCCTTGAAAAATTTTAGTTCGGCCGTTATCCATTTTAACAGTCATAGTGACATGGAGTTCCCGTAAAGGGCGGCGGAGAAGTTCATAAGCAGCAGGGTCGAGCTCAATGATGGCAGCCGCTTCTTCAAGCTGCTTCTGAGAGGTGTTATAAGATGTTTGTGCGGATTGGGGTATCTGTATCATAAAAATAGTTGCCGAGGGTGCGAAGGTTTTTTTAATCAATGGTAAAACTGCCCTTGTAGACGATTTTTGCAGGTCCGGTGAGGAATACCTCATCCATTGCCTCATTGAACTGAACATCAAGGATATCTCCGCTCTTCACAGTGACGTGTACCGTTGTACCTGAAGTTTTGTCAAGCCGATGGCTTATCAAGGCTGCCGCAACCGATCCCGTGCCGCAGGCAAGGGTTTCATCTTCCACCCCGCGTTCAAACGTACGGATAGAAAGAGAGTTAGGAGCAGTGATCTCAATAAAGTTGACGTTGGTGCCTTCAGGAAAAATATCGGTTCGGTGCCTTATGGCTCGTCCGGTTCCGGTAACACTTGCGTTGTGCAGGTCTGGGGTAAAAATAATTACATGCGGCGAGCCGGTATTGACAGTGTGGCAGACCAGCCCCTCAATTACCATATTGTTCCGGAACTCTTTTGGGACAAGCATCCTTAGTCTGACGGTCTCTGCCGCTGTAATCCATGCATCATATCGGTTGCTGTTTGCTTCAAAGACATAGCCGTTGAAGGACGAGGCGGGAATTCCTAAGGTGAACGCAAAATATGCAGCACACCTTCCTCCGTTTCCGCACATTGATCCAGGATAGCCATCGGCGTTGAAGTATTTCATACTGAAAGCATGTGCAGAGGATGGTTCTATGAGAATAAGACCATCAGCACCTATCCCTGTTCTTCGGGTGCATAACATATTGATCTGCTCCGGAGAAAATTTTATGGACAGGTCTCTGTTGTCGATAACAATAAAGTCATTGCCCGCACCGGACAATTTGCTGAACGTGATCTCCATAGGGTTACAAATATGCCGGATTTAGAAATTTTACTTTGCAGTACCGTGTTCGAAAATGCTTGAAGCAAGTGCTTTCATGCTGTATAATAAAACAATAGCGCATGAAAGCGCCTGTAAAACTATTTATTATTAAATAAATTTTCTTATTTTAGTCAAGGGTATACCAGTTGATTTGTTTGGGTAATTGCCTTTCTTCTTAAGTTGACTTTTAAGGTTTTTTCTATAGATTTTGAAAGTAATCATATGCATTGCGTTACAGGATAGATAAAAGGATGCTGTTTTTTGGCTGCTTTTCTCCCACATACTGCCGCTCGGCTGTATTGTAAGTTATAACGCAACGGTTTTCTTTTTGGTTTCTTTAACATGAAATAGGTCCAAACAAAGGAGAGAATACAATGGCTGAACAAGTGAATCCGGCAGGAGTCAAGCCAAAGGGCACTGTCCCACCTCCCAAGGGGAACGCTCCTTCTCCGAAGGTGAATGGTGCTCCAGGTGCGCCATCGGTTATCAAGGAGCAGGATGCGTCAAAAATGAGGAGATTTCTGTTCCAGCGAACAGAAACGCGCTCAACAAAGTGGTATCAGATTTTTGATACCGAGAAGGTTGATGACGAACAAGTCGTCGGAGGTCATCTCGCGCTGCTTGGAGTGTTGGGTTTCCTTATGGCAATCTACTACATCTCAGGGATTCAGGTTTTTCCTTGGGGTGCACCAGGTTTCCATGACAACTGGTTCTATCTGACTATCAAACCAAGAATGGTTTCTCTTGGTATTGATACCTACAGTACGAAAACAGAGGATCTTGAATTTGCAGCCTCAAAACTTATAGGCTGGGCGTTATTTCACTTTCTTTCTGGTTCCATCCTTCTTTTCGGTGGATGGCGTCACTGGACGCACAATCTCACGAATCCTTTTACCGGACGTGCCGGTAATTTCCGTGATTTCAGGTTCCTTGGCAAGTTTGGTGATATAGTATTCAGCGGAACGAGTGCGAAAACCTACAAGGATGCGCTTGGACCACACACTATTTATATGTCGCTCCTTTTCCTTGGCTGGGGCTTGCTGATGTGGTTGGTGCTCGGGTTTGAACCTATTCCCGATTTCCAGACCATCAATTCAGAGACCTTTATGTCTTTTGTGTTTTTTATCATCTTTTTTGCTCTTGGTATCTACTGGTGGAACAATCCTCCGAATGCGGCCATCCACTTGAATGATGATATGAAAGCTGCCTTTTCAGTTCACCTGACAGCAATCGGCTATATCAACATCGCACTCGGTGTTATTGCCTTCGTTGCTTTCCAGCAGCCTTCATTTGCCGCTTACTACAAGGAACTCGACAACCTTGTCTTTTATCTGTATGGTGAGCCGTTCAACAGGGTGAGCTATAATTTCGTTGAGGAAGGCGGTAAGATTATATCTGGTTCAAAGGAATTTGCTGATTTTGCTCCTTATGCCATTCTTCCAAAAAATGGCCACTCTTTCGGTATGGCAAGAGTTGTTATTAATCTTATTACCTTCAACCATATCATCTGCGGCGTTCTCTATGTTTTCGCCGGTGTCTACCATGGTGGTCAGTATCTCCTTAAAATTCAGCTTAACGGCATCTACAACCAGATCAAGTCTATCTGGATTACTAAAGGACGTGATCAGGAAGTTCAGGTTAAAATCCTTGGTACAGTAATGGCTCTCTGTTTTGCCACTATGCTTTCGGTTTATGCAGTAATCGTCTGGAATACAATCTGCGAGCTGAATATTTTTGGTACGAATATCATGATGTCTTTCTACTGGCTGAAACCTCTTCCGATTTTCCAGTGGATGTTTACTGATCCAAGCATCAATGACTGGGTAATGGCTCATGTTATTACAGCCGGTTCGCTCTTCTCGCTGATCGCACTTGTTCGTATTGCATTCTTTGCACATACCTCACCACTTTGGGATGATCTTGGTCTCAAGAAAAATTCCTACTCTTTCCCGTGTCTTGGCCCGGTATACGGCGGAACTTGCGGCGTATCGATTCAGGATCAGCTGTGGTTTGCAATGCTTTGGGGAGTCAAGGGTCTTTCTGCAGTCTGCTGGTATATTGACGGTGCATGGATCGCTTCCATGATGTATGGTGTTCCAGCTGCTGATGCAAAGGCATGGGATTCCGTTGCAGGACTTCACCATCATTATTCAGCCGGTATCTTCTACTATTTCTGGACGGAAACCGTGACGATTTTCTCAAGTTCACACCTTTCGACCATTCTTATGCTTGGACATTTGATATGGTTTATCAGCTTTGCTGTATGGTTTGAAGATCGTGGTTCACGCCTTGAAGGTGCAGACATTCAGACCAGAACCATCCGTTGGTTTGGCAAGAAGTTCCTTAACAGAGATGTTGAGTTCAGGTTCCCGGTATTGACCATATCAGATTCCAAGATGGCAGGTACGTTCCTTTATTTTGGCGGAACCTTTATGCTGGTATTTCTTTTCCTGGCCAATGGGTTTTACCAGACTGATGCGCCGCTTGCTCCAACTGTCAGTGATGCATCTGTATCTGGTCAGGTTATGCTGACTCAGGTTGTTGATTATCTGTTGAAGCTGATTGCTTAATTCCGATCATACACGAAGGAGCATTGAGGCTCCTTCGTGTATGATATTTTTGATACCCAAGTTTACCATGTAATTAAAGAGGAGGGTTTTTATGGCCGATCCTGTACGACAGCCAGATATAGTGTCACCACCTGCAGCCAAAGCACCACCTGCCGCCCCGAAAGCGGTAGCACCGGCAGCAAAGCAGGCACAGGCAAAACCAAAAGAGGCTCCGCAGAAACAAACGGGGAAGCCTCGACTTGCATCACTGAATACAAATCTCGGGAGAAGCGGTGTACGTCAGGAATCTGCTCTTCCGGTAAAAAAGGTTGCTCCGAAACCTGCACCTGGGGCTAAGCCTGCACCAGGAGCCAAGACGGCGCCAGGTGCAAAACCGGCAGCACCTGCGGCAAAGGGATCGCCTGGCGCACCAGCTGCTCCAGCACCAGCAGTCGGGGCTCAACCTGTTGCGAAAAAGGCAGCACCAAGAGCAAAGTCCCACTATTTTATTATTGAGAACCTCTGTGTGGGATGTGGACTCTGTCTTGACAAGTGCCCGCCGAAAGTCAATGCCATTGGTTACAAGTTCTATGGAGACGTTCAGGAAGGCGGGTTCAGGTGTTATATTGATCAGGATGCCTGTATTTCCTGTTCTGCCTGTTTTTCTGCAGATGAATGTCCTTCGGGAGCATTAATCGAAGTGCTTCCTGACGGTGAGGTGCTTGACTTTACCTATACACCACCTGAAAGGCTTGATTTTGACCTCAGATTTCTCCACAGATTTCACAGGGAAGCGAGATAGGACAAGCAGGCTTCTCATGTTATTGACAATATTTTTTTGAAAGCATTGCTTAACTGAAGCAATGCTTTTTTTTTGAAGATCTTAATCTGCCATGTTGGAGCAAAACAACGCAGGATTGAACAATCTGGAATTCAGGCTCAGTGAAGAAACAGACTCTGCATCCAAGGCGCTGATTATTATACCCACCTACAATGAGGCTGATAATATAGCAAGGTTGTTGAGCGACCTTGCAGGACTCTATCCATCCTCTGTTGATATCCTTGTTATAGACGACAACTCGCCTGATGGAACCATAGATATTGTCCGTTCAATGCAAGCAACTATGAGAATGCTGCATGTTATCAGGCGGGAGAGAAAATTAGGGCTGGGTACAGCATATATTAGCGGTTTCCATTATGCCATGCAGAAGGGCTACCAATACATTATAGAGATGGATGCTGATTTTTCGCATGATCCTTGTGAAGTTCAGCGCTTTCTCAATGCCATGAAGGGAGCGGATCTGGTTATAGGATCCCGATATATGAACAATACGGTTAATGTTGTTAACTGGCCGCTTGGCAGGTTAATTCTATCAAAAATGGCCAGTATTTATACGCGGTTTATTACTGGTATGCCTGTTGACGATCCGACAAGTGGTTTTAAATGCTTCAGTATAGAAGTATTGCGTGCCCTTGATCTTGCAATTGTTAACTCGCAAGGGTATTCATTTCAGATTGAGATGAATTTCAGGGTTTGGAAGAAAGGGTTTTCCATTAAAGAAATTCCTATTGTATTTATTGACAGATCGGTAGGGAAATCAAAAATGACCAGAAAAAACATACGTGAGGCGATCTGGATTGTGTGGTGGCTTAAAATAAAGTCAATGTTCGGTTGTCTATAAATCAAGATGCCTTGACATTTGTCGGATATAATAGGAAAAGCCCCGGAAAGTTCGGGGCTTTTCTGGACACAATGTTAAGATTCTTTTGCTTCTTTTGCTGCGATGATCTGATGAGCGATATCTGGCGGTGCCTCTTCATAATGGCTGAAATGGTATGAGTACCGTGCCCTGCTCTGGGTCAGTCGTGTAAGGGCATGATGGAATGCAGTCAATGCTGCCTGAGGTATAAGCGCTCGGATAATCTGCAATCTCACATCGGAATCCATGCCAAGAATTTTTCCACGTCTGCTGGAAATGTCACCGACTATTTCACCTGTATACTGTTCCGGTGCATTGACAGTCAAGGAGTAAATCGGTTCCAGCAGAAATGGTCTGGCTTTATCGAATGCATTTTTGAAGGCCATGCTTGCTGCGATTTTAAAAGCAAATTCAGAACTGTCCACAGGATGGAATGAGCCGTCATACGCAACAGCCTTAAGATCTACTACAGGATAACCGGCAAGAATGCCTTTTTCAATAGATTCGCGAAGTCCTTTTTCAACAGCAGGCAGATAGCGTGTCGGGACAACTCCACCCACAACCTCGCTTGCGAAAATAAAGCCGGTGTCGCGTGCCAATGGTTCCAGCCTTACCCAGACATCACCATACTGTCCACGTCCACCTGATTGTTTTTTATATTTTCCTTGGGCGGATGATGTCACGCGAATAGTTTCGCGGTATGGAATTTTGATAGGTGCAATCTCTACCTTGACGTTGAACTTTGCCTGTAAACGGCTGATAATGATATCAAGGTGGGTTTCACCAAGAGTTTTTAAAATGGTCTGGTTGAATTCAACGTCATGGTGGATGGTAAAACTTGGATCCTCTTCATGCAGATGGTGAAGACCTGCGGAAATTTTATCTTCATCCCCCTGGGTAACAGGAATAATAGCAGTTGCAAGCATAGGTACAGGAAAAATAATGGGGCTTATCCTGCAACTGGTACCTTTGTCGGCAAGGGTATCATTAGTATGAGCATCTTTGAGTTTGACAACCATACCAATATCTCCGGCAAGCAATTTGTCAACTGGGTTTTTTTTCTGTCCAATAATAGTGTATACCTGACCAGGCTTTTCAAGTTGTCCGGTCTGGACATCTATCAGTTCATGACCTGTTTCCAGATGGCCTGAGTAGACTCTGAGATAGGAAATTTCACCGACTCGCGGTTCGGACATTGTTTTGAAAATAAAAGCAACCGTCGGGCCCTCAGGGTCTGGCTGAAGAAGGTTTCTGGTGTCATCAGCGGTACAGATCGAATGCTCGGGACCGCGTTCAATCGGAGATGGACAAAGGTTGACAATGGCATTCAGCAGCCGTTCTGATCCTATGAGATGAAGGGGTGATGTGCAGAATACAGGAAAAAAAGTTCTGCTGACCAGTGCTGATTTAATTCCAGCCCTGAGTTCATCCTCAGTAAGGGTTCCAACGTCAAAAAACTTGTTCATCAGCTCCTCATCAGTTTCAGCAATTGCCTCAACCAGCTGCTGATGCAGATCTTCTGCTTGTTTCAGATGGAGGTCGGGGATATCGGAGATGATCATGCCTCCGGTTTTGTCGGGGTTGAAGGTTAGTTGCTTCATCAGCAGGACATCAATAAGTGTATGGTGGCCGATACCCTCTTCAGCAGGAAACTGTATAGGGGTAACAAGATTGCCGAAATGATCTCTGAGGCCCTGTACTGTAGCGTTGAAGTTGGTTCGGTCGGCATCAAGTTTGGTTAAAATGAATATAGTAGGTTTATAGTACTCCTTGGTATACTCCCAAATCGTATCAGTACCGACCTCTACACCGGATGCTGAGTTTACAGTAATCAGTACGGTATCGGCAACCCGCATTGCTGATTTTACATCACCGTGAAAATCAAGCAGGCCGGGAGTATCGATAATATTTATTTTACGGTCATTCCAGAATCCATGGATAAGGCTGGTGTTGAGGCTGTGTTTTCTTTGAATCTCATCAGAAGAGTAATCGGATATGGTGTTTCCTTCGTCAATACTTCCGAGGCGATTGATAACGCCCATAGTCAAGGCAAGTGATTCTGTGAGCATGGTCTTGCCACTGCCGGCATGACCTGTAATGACGATGTTTCGCAATTGATCCGGTTGGACGGCTTGCATAGCAGAACTCCTTTATTGGATTAAAAATGGCCTTGTATGCCACTGAATACAAAATACACGGTTGCTGATTTCGTTGAACGAAAACAGCTTAACATATAATTAACAAAAAAAAGTCTTATTTGCTGTGATTTCAACAATGAAATGGAAGGGAAAAAAAGATATATTTTCAAATTATGGCAGAACAGCAATTCCCTATCGCTTCCATTGCGTGTTCAAAGCATAGAACAACTATAAATATATTTTGATATGCCTATTATTACGAAAATTCTTGCCCGGCAGATCCTTGATTCAAGGGGAAATCCTACGGTTGAGGTGGATGTATACTCTGAAAGTTCATTCGGTCGTGCCGCAGTTCCAAGTGGTGCATCGACAGGTATTCATGAAGCTTCTGAACTCAGGGACGGAGATGCAAATGTCTATATGGGCAAGGGAGTACTTAAGGCCGTTGAAAACGTCAATACGGTGATCAACGATGCTTTGACAGGAATGCTGGTGACTGAACAGCAGGAAATCGATGAAGCGTTGATTACACTTGACGGAACACCAAACAAATCCCGGCTTGGTGCAAATGCACTTCTTGGTGTTTCACTGGCCTGTGCAAAGGCTGGCGCTGAATATACCGGACTCTCTCTTTTCCGATATATTGGCGGTACAATGGCTAACACCCTTCCTGTGCCGATGATGAATGTTCTTAACGGTGGTGCCCACGCAGATAATACTGTTGATTTTCAGGAATTCATGATCATGCCGGCAGGGTTCAATACATATTCTGAAGCTCTGCGTTCCGGAGCAGAAACTTTTCATGCCCTCAAGGCTTTACTTAAAAGCAAAGGGTTGAGCACATCGGTGGGTGATGAAGGTGGTTTTGCACCTAATCTGCGATCAAACGAAGAGGCGATTGAACTTGTTATTGAAGCAATTGGCAAGGCCGGTTATAAAGTTGGTTTGCCGACTGATAAAGGCGGGCTTGGAGATGCACAGGTCATGATTGCCCTTGATCCGGCAAGTTCCGAATTTTATGATAGTCAAAAGAAAAAGTATGTTTTCAAAAAGTCATCAAAACAGGAGCTCACCTCTCTTCAGATGGCTGAATACTGGGAAAAATGGGCCAGCGACTACCCGATTATTTCAATCGAGGATGGTATGGCTGAAGATGACTGGGAAGGCTGGAAAATTTTGACTGACAAGATCGGTTCAAGGGTTCAGCTTGTTGGTGATGATCTTTTTGTTACCAACAGTAAAAGACTGAAGGACGGTATTGGACGAGGCGTAGCCAATTCAATTCTTATCAAGGTCAACCAGATCGGGACGTTGACCGAAACGCTTCAGGCAATTAATCTTGCAAAATCCAATGGGTACACATCTGTCATAAGTCATCGCAGCGGTGAAACCGAGGACAGTACCATAGCACAGATTGCTGTTGCAACCAATGCTGGTCAAATCAAGACTGGCAGTCTGTCGCGTTCAGACCGTATGGCAAAGTACAATGAACTGCTGCGTATTGAGCAGGAACTTGGCGATCAGGCCCGATACCCGGGCAAAAACACTTTCAGGGTATAAAGAATTTTAATAGAAGCTCGTTTCACTCAGGTTTTCCTTGTTGCACGGTAGCTGCTGTATCAACGGCAGCACCTGGCAACACAAAGCGTTATGATGCGTGAAAAAAATTATCGATAGAATCTGGGAGTATATTCGTTTAAACCCTAAAAAGTTTTTTTTTCAGGTGGCGTTTATTCTCTTCTTATTCTGGATTTTTTTCGATGATTATGGTGTCCTGAAAAGAATACGTATGGAAGCCGAATACCGCACGCTGCTTGAGCAGGATAAAATAGAGCAAAAAAAGATTCTTGATAATGAGCTGCGCATACAGCATGCCCATGAGCCGGACAGTATCGAAAAAGCTGCAAGGGAAAAGTATAATTATCGAAAACCAGGTGAAACCCTGTTTATCATCAGATCGCATTAGTTTTTATTCAACAGTTATACAATGTAATGTATCAGTACCGCCGTCGTTTAACCCGGGAAGTTTCATTCGGCTCCATTTTTTTAGGAGGGTATCAGCCGATAAGGGTTGAGTCCATGACCAATACGCATACCATGGATACTTTGGCCACCGTGGAACAGTGCAGGAAACTGTATGAAGCCGGTTGTGAAATTATCCGCCTTACTGTTCCAACCGAGAAGGATGCTGAAAATCTCAGAAACATACGTGACAAGCTCCGTCGTGACGGCATTGATACTCCACTTGTTGCCGACATTCATTTTTCAGCACGCGCTGCACTCAAGGCAGTTGAATTTGTTGAAAATATTCGCATTAATCCCGGTAATTATGCGGTCCGGCAGAAGTTTTCCAACAATGAATATACTGAAGACGAATATCTGCAGGAACTTGATCATGTCCGGTTAGAATTTTTACCGTTGGTTGAAAAAGCCCGACAGAATGGCGTTTCGATGAGAATAGGCACCAATCATGGTTCTTTGTCAGACCGGACTGTCAGTCGCTATGGGAATTCGCCTGAAGGCATGGTTGAAGCTGCACTTGAGTTTGCCAGGATCTGTGAGGGGGTTGGATATCACGATATTCTTTTTTCAATGAAATCGTCTAATGTCCGGGTGATGATTCAGGCATACAGGCTGCTTGTTCAGAAGGGTGATGCAGAGCTTCTTCATGCCTATCCTCTGCATCTTGGGGTGACTGAAGCAGGAGATGGCGATGAGGGTCGAGTAAAATCGGCCATGGGCATTGGGGCGCTCCTTGAAGATGGTCTTGGTGATACGATCAGAGTCTCCCTGACAGAAGATCCTGTTCATGAAGTGCCTGTGGGTTTCGCGATTGTTAAAAAGTATAACGACTTTCATCTTATCAAAGGTGACAGCGGGCATCTCCCTCTCAAGCATGTTGTTGAAAGCCGTAATCAGAAGACGGTCATCAATCTTTCCTCCAATGAACCGCAGCCCTTCAATCCTTATAGCTATAAACGCAGGGTTTCCGCACAGCTTTCAATTGCAGGTCTTGCTGTTGGGGGAGACAATGTACCGAAAGTTGAAACTGAAGTTCATGCTTCGCTCACGGAATTTGAATCGGTTTTAAAAGAGGTTGTGCAGCGTCTTGCACCAGAAGCGCACCCTGACGCCATTCGTTCCGAGTTCGTTTCTGTTCGCGTAAACACTTCGGCAGACATTGAACTGCTTGATGATTTACTTGTTTCCCTTGGAAATGCCCGGCACTTTATTGTTGCATCAACAAGCGATGCATCACTTGCCCTGCAACTGCTCGATAAAGTTTCTAAAGTCAGGCTTGATGTTATTGAGGGAGAACAGCTGGGAGTTGATTTTCTGAAGCATCTCGGCAATGATCAGGCTGGAGCTTTGGAGCTTTGCTTTATGCATGAGCATGCTGGGTCATCAGTTCCTGCTGAGGTTCTTGCCCGTCTTGCGGCAAAACTTCGGAAACAGGGTGTTCAGCGCCTGTTGTTTTCGATTATCACGAAGAATACCGTTTTTGCCTATCGCAGGCTTGTTCAGGCATTTAACACTTTATCCCTCGATTATCCCCTTGTTGTACGCTTCAGGGGAGATAGTTCAAAGAGACTTGAGAGTTTTATAGGCAGTTCGATTCAGACAGGGACACTTTTTTGTGACGGCATTGGCGACATTCTTTCGCTTGATACCGGACTTTCTGCTGCTGATGAGATTAATCTGGCATTCAATATTCTTCAGGGTGCAAGAATCAGAATGTCCAAAACCGAATTTATTTCCTGCCCCGGCTGTGGAAGAACCTATTTCGAGCTTGAAAAAGCAACAGCAGCAATAAAAGAAAGGACTTCCCATCTTAAAGGTTTGAAGATTGGGATTATGGGCTGTATTGTTAATGGTCCCGGAGAGATGGCTGATGCTGATTTCGGCTATGTTGGAGCAGGAAAAAACAGAATCAGTCTTTACGTCGGCAGGGAGTGTGTGGAAGAAAATATTTCTGAACAGGATGCCGTTGATTGTCTCATAGGGCTTATCAAAGAGCGGGGGAAATGGGTTGATCAGGCGTAAAGCATCGATACGATTTCATGACAGCATTATAACCGGGTGCCTTTGATATCGTTATGTTTTATACGTTGATAACCGGGGCTTCCATGGGGATCGGTGAGGCTTTTGCCAGAGAATTTGCTCGTACTGGCCGTAACCTCATACTCGTTGCCCGTTCAGGTGACAGATTGCAGGCACTTGCTGAAGAGCTGCGGCAGACGAGGAGTGTTGCGGTGGAAGTTTGTGTTGAAGATCTGAGCGATACAGAAAGTCTTGGCCGGATTTACGATTTTTGTGGTCTCATGAAGGCGGATGTTGATTTTCTGATCAATTGTGCCGGATTATCCTGCGCAGGGGATTTTGCAGTAATACCCTATAAAAAACTCGAAGAGATCATCATGGTCAATGTCATGGCAACTGCCAGGCTAACCCGCCTGTTTCTTAAAGAAATGGTCGTACGACAAAACGGCTGCATTATTAATGTTGCTTCTTTAGGTGGCCTTCAGGGTGTTCCGGGGCTTGGACTCTATACAGCAACAAAGTCATTTATCATAACGCTGACCGAATCTCTTCACGAAGAACTGAACGGGACAGGAGTTAAAATTGTAGCGGTTTGTCCCGGTTTTATCAATACAGGTTTTTTTAAACATTCCGGCCACAATGCGGCAAATCTCCGTTTACCGATGTACGGAACAGATGTTGTTGTCAAAGCAGCAATTAAAGGCTTGAAGCAAAACCGTATACGGATATTTCCCACGTTAATCGATAAAATGCTGGCTTTTTCGCAAAGACTGGTGACGAGAAGTGTCGTAATACGGGTTGCTGGTTTTTTTGCAGCGGTAAAGGATAATTAATATATTAATCCTTTTTTTCTTTGTATTTTATTAAGCTCTCATTATATTACCAGCCCTGTTTTTTGAGTTTGAGCCGCTGGTGTAGCTCAATTGGTAGAGCAGCTGATTTGTAATCAGCAGGTTGCGGGTTCGAGTCCCATCACCAGCTCTGAAAGTCAAGGGTAGGTAGCGAAGTGGTTAAACGCAACAGACTGTAAATCTGTCGACTCTGTCTTCGGAGGTTCGAATCCTCCCCTACCCACAGTTCTTTGCGTGTCAGGCTGATGTAGCTCAGTTGGTAGAGCACTTCCTTGGTAAGGAAGAGGTCATCGGTTCGAGTCCGATCATCAGCTCGGTTTTTGGAGGGATTGATTGATACGTCAGTAGCTTAATTGGTAGAGCAGCGGTCTCCAAAACCGCAGGTTGGGGGTTCGATTCCCTCCTGACGTGCACTCAAAATAGATTTTTACTGTAGCTTATTCGAGGTTTTTCTCCATGATTAAATATATCGGCAAAGCAAATCAGTATTACAACGATGTGATCGGTGAGATGAGGAAGGTTGTCTGGCCGAGCAGGGAAGAGATCAAGGATTTGACGATTGTTGTATTAACGGTTTCGGGTATTCTTGCATTGTTTACGTTTCTTGTCGACTGGGTCATAAATTTTGTTATGGGAAAGTTATTGTAAGAAACAGTGTTAAGGTTGATTTGAATGAGCGCTAAGAAAAAAGAAGTTGAAGTTCAGGGTATTCCGGTTGCGCGCTGGTATGCACTCAGGATTTATTCGGGTCATGAGCGCAAGGTTAAGGAGTCGATTGAAGCTGATGTTCTCCGTTGCGGCCTTAGTGATAAGATATTGCAGATCTACGTTCCTTATGAGCGTTTTGTTGAGGTGAAAAACGGTAAGAAAAGAAGTTTAACTAAAAACGCATTTCCTGGTTATGTGCTCATAGAAGCCGTGCTTGACAAACAGACAAGAAATCTTATACTTGATATTCCTTCTGTGATGGGTTTTCTTGGAGTCGATGACGTTCCTACACCGTTGAGACCGGATGAGGTTGAAAAGATTCTGGAACCTGATAACTCTATCGAACATCGCTCTATTGTTGATTCGCCGTTTAAAATCGGTGATTCTGTCAAGGTGATTGATGGACCTTTCAGTTCGTTGACAGGTGTGGTGCATGAAGTGTCTACTGAAAGAATGAAGGTTAAAGTTATGATAAGCTTTTTTGGTCGCAGTACGCCGACAGAGCTTGATTTTTCACAGGTTAAGTCAGTTTCCCAATAATTAGGGCTTAAGTAATGTTAAGCTTCTGAATTGAAATAGTTTATGGCAAAAAAGGTAATCGGTTTTATCAAGCTTCAGATCCCAGCTGGCGCAGCAAACCCTGCTCCTCCTGTAGGTCCTGCTCTTGGTCAGAAAGGTGTCAATATCATGGAGTTTTGCAAACAGTTCAATGCAAAAACCCAGTCTGAATCAGGGATGATTATTCCGGTAGTCATTACGGTATTCTCTGACAAGTCGTTCACGTTTATTACTAAAACCCCTCCGGCCGCAGTTCTTCTTCTTAAAGAATCAAATTTGAAGAAAGGGTCAGGCGAGCCGAATCGTAACAAGGTTGGTTCCGTCAGCCGTGAGCAGGTTCGTCGGATAGCTGAACAGAAAATGCCCGATCTCAATGCTGTCGATATCAGCGGAGCAGAAGAGATGATTATGGGTACGGCCAGAAGTATGGGGATTATAATTCAGGATTGATCGTTGTAATGTTTAAGGCTGTGGGAGGCTGAAAAGCCGCTTTATTAACCACTTTATAAGAGAAATAATGGCTGGAAAAAAATACAGAAATGCCGCACTGAAGATCGATCGTTTTCATGAATACGATCTGATTGATGCTGTGGAGAAGGTCAGGGAAATTACTGAGGTTAAATTTGATGCAACGGTTGATATAGCTGTAAAGCTTGGGGTTGATCCCCGGCATGCTGATCAGGTTGTCCGTGGAACGGTAATGCTCCCGCATGGTACAGGTAAAACTGTTTCTGTGCTGGTTGTATGCAAAGAGGCCAAGGCTGAAGAAGCCAGAGAAGCCGGAGCAGATCTTGTAGGTTTCGAGGAGTATATCGAAAAAATTCAGGATGGATGGACCGGTGTTGATGTTATTATTGCAACTCCTGACGTTATGGGACAGCTTGGTAAAGTTGCCAAGATCCTCGGGCCTCGCGGTTTAATGCCTAATCCGAAATCCGGAACGGTCACGATGGATGTGGCCAAAGCGGTCAAGGAAGTCAAAGCTGGTAAAATAGAATTCAGGGTAGACAAGGCGGGAAATATTCATGCTCCTGTCGGCAAGGTTTCGTTTCAGCCCGACCAGCTGGTTGCCAATATTGGAAGCTTCCTTAAAGAGGTTATCCGTTTAAAACCATCGGCAGCCAAGGGTCAGTATGTGCAGGGAATAGCGCTTTCAAGCACTATGTCCCCGAGCGTGAAGGTTAAAATGGAAAAATTTGTCGCCTAATAAAAAACGGTTTATACGATGAAGCGAGATACAAAAGAGAAGATAGTTCAGGAAGTTGCTGAGCAGATCAATAAGTCACAGGGTATATATCTGACCGAATTTCAGGGATTGAGTGTCGCAAAAATGGCGGATCTGCGTCGGGAATTCAGGACTGTAGGAGTACAGTATCGTGTTGTAAAAAACACGCTCATAAAACAAGCGCTGAAAGAGCTTGGCGTTGCTGACAAGCTTGCATCAGGGCTTAAAGGAACGACGGCATTAGCGTTCGGATTTGATGATCCGATAGCACCGGCTAAAGTTATCAAAAAGTTCAGCAAAACCAATGATGCCCTTAAGTTCAAGATGGCGGCAATCGATGGTGTTGTTTTTGGCGCTGACTCTCTTCCGCTGCTTTCCGAAATGTTGACCAAGACGGAAAATGTCGGTCGTGCAGCAGGACTGATCAACAGTGTTGTCAGCTCTGTTCCTATGGTTGTCAATGCGGTTATGAGAAACCTTGTGTGTGCTCTTGACCAGATAGCCAGGCAAAAGCAGTAAGCAATACAAATCTATTACGCACTCGACAAATTATTTTAATTGTAAATTATTAAACAAGAGAGGGGAATAATGTCTATCGAAACACTTGTAGAGCAGATTGGTAAGTTGACTCTGACGGAGGCTTCAGAATTGGTGAAGGCTCTTGAAGAGAAGTTTGGTGTCAGTGCAGCTCCTGTTGCAATTGCCGGTGTTGCTGCAGCACCTGCTGGTGAGGTAGTCGTACAGGAAGAACAGACTGAGTTTGATGTTATATTGACAGCGGCAGGCGAAAGCAAGATCAATGTGATCAAGGCAGTTCGTGCTATTACCGGCCTTGGTTTGAAAGAAGCCAAGGATCTTGTTGATGGTGCACCGAAAACTGTGAAGGAAGCCATAACCAAGGACGAGGCCGAAAAAATTGCTAAAGAGTTGAAAAATGCAGGTGCATCTGTCGAGTTGAAGTGATCTTTAAAAAGAGTCATTACTATAACAAGCTCCGTTTCAATATGAGACGGAGCTTTGTCTGTTTGTGTAAGTACCGTATTGATGAGAGTTTCTGTGATGATACGATTAAGGTTCAGTCTGACATTATTAACTGTCCGGCAAGATATATGTGGATTTTTATAAGGACTTAATCTGTAAGTAATTCATGCAATTGATAAAAGCGAGGTGCATGTGAAAGCGGCCGATGCAACAACACCGTATATTGACTTTTCAAAAATCCAAAGTGTTATAGAACCTCCCGATTTATTAAAAGTTCAGTTAGATTCATTTCATAATTTTATACAGGATAGCGTACCTCTTGCCAAAAGAAAAGATCAGGGTCTCGAACGCGTTCTCCGCGGCGCTTTCCCTATCACCGACACGAGAGGGCTGTATCTGCTTGAGTATATTACATATAGCTTTGATAAACCGAAGTACACCGTTGAAGATTGTATTGAACGGGGACTTACCTATGACGTCTCTCTGAAAGTCAAGCTCAAGCTTTCATACAAGGATGAGGCGGATGAGACCGACTGGAAAGAGACCATACAGCAGGAAGTCTATCTTGGTAGAATTCCTTATATGACGGAGCGCGGTACCTTTATTGTCAATGGTGCCGAAAGGGTTGTGGTTGCCCAGCTTCACCGTTCTCCTGGAGTGGTGTTCAGTGAAGCCATCCATCCGAACGGCAAGAAAATGTATTCGGCCAAAATCGTTCCGACCAGAGGCTCATGGATTGAGTTTCAGACTGATATCAATAATCAGATATTTGTTTATATCGACCAGAAAAAGAATTTTCTGGTCAGTGCACTTTTACGAGCCATAGGATTTGCAAGGGATGAGGATATTCTTGGTTTGTTTGACCTGGTTGAAGAGGTAACACTGAAATTCACCAAAAAAGAGCAGCTTATCGGGCAGTATCTTGCTTCAGATATTGTTGATATGCAGACGGGTGAGGTGGTCAGTGCAAGAACGGCGATTACAGAGGATATCTTTGAGCAGATTCTTGCAGCCGGTTACAAAAGTATCAAGATAATGAAGTCTTACTCCGGCGGAGACAAGGGGCCGGACAAATCGATCATTATAAATACCATTCTCAATGATAATTCCGCGACGGAAGAAGAGGCTCTTGAAATTGTTTATGAAGAGTTGAGAGCTAATGAAGCTCCTGACATCGATGCGGCGAGGAGTTTCCTTGAGAGAACCTTTTTCAACCAGAAAAAATATGATCTAGGCGAGGTTGGCCGTTACAGAATTAAGAAAAAGCTTGCTAAAGAGTTTGATGATCTGACAGAATATCTTTCAGGGAAACCAGAACTCAAACAGCTTTCTGATACCATATACGAAAAAATTCTTCAGACCATACAGTCCTTTTCTGATGAGCCTAACGGTGAGGATATTCTGGTATTGACGCATTACGATATTATTTCCGTCATTTATTACCTCATTAAGCTGGTCAACGGGCTGGCTGATGTGGACGATGTCGATCATTTAGCGAATCGTCGTGTACGCTCTGTAGGTGAGCAGCTTGCAGCCCAGTTTGTTATTGGTCTGGCCAGAATGGGCAAGAATGTCCGTGAAAAGCTCAACTCCAGGGATTCCGATAAAATTGCTCCTGCAGATCTAATCAATGCCCGTACCGTGTCGAGTGTTGTTTCGAGTTTTTTTGCTACAAGCCAGCTCTCACAGTTCATGGATCAGACGAATCCGCTGGCTGAAATGACAAACAAGAGAAGGGTTTCCGCCCTTGGCCCTGGTGGTCTAACCAGAGAACGTGCGGGTTTTGAGGTTCGTGACGTTCACTATACGCATTATGGAAGGCTATGCCCTATCGAAACTCCTGAAGGCCCGAATATCGGTCTTATTTCTTCGCTCTCAGTTTATGCGGAAATCAACGATAAGGGTTTTATACAGACACCATACAGAGTTGTTGAAAAGGGCCATGTGACCGATACTGTTCTGATGCTATCAGCAGAAGACGAAGAAAACAAGATTACTGTTCCTGTCAGTATTCCACTTGATGAGAACAATATCATTGCTTTGGAGACTGTACAGGCAAGAACGAAAGGTGACTATCCTGTTGTAGCGGCAGAGGATGTTAATTTTATGGACGTTTCACCCGTTCAGATTGTCAGTGCGGCAGCGGCCTTGATTCCTTTCCTTGAGCATGATGATGGTAATCGCGCACTTATGGGTGCAAACATGCAGCGCCAGGCGGTTCCTCTTTTGACTTCCGAAGCTCCTGTTGTAGGAACTGGTATGGAAGCCAAGGTTGCCAGGGATTCCCGTTCAGTGATTATTGCCGAAGGACCAGGAGTGATCGAAGACGTGACGGCTGAATATATCCAGGTTCGCTACGATCTCGACCCCGACAATAATGTGTTGTCGATGCTTGATCCGGAGGAAGGTCTTAAAACATACAAGTTGATCAAGTTCAAACGATCAAACCAGGATACCTGTATTTCACAGAAACCTCTGGTGCATATCGGTCAGCGAGTTGAAAAAGGTTTGATACTTTCTGATAGTTCATCAACTGATAACGGTGAACTTGCACTTGGAAAAAATGTTCTGGTAGCCTTCATGCCATGGCGTGGATATAATTTTGAAGATGCTATCATTCTCAGCGAAAGGCTGGTTTATGATGATGTTTTTACCTCGATTCATATTCACGAATTTGAGGCGAATGTTCGCGACACTAAACGTGGCGAAGAGCAGTTTACCCGCGACATCTATAATGTCAGTGATGAAGCACTCAGAAACCTTGACGAAAACGGTATCGTACGTAACGGTGCTGAAGTCAAGGAAAGGGATATTCTTGTTGGAAAAATAACACCGAAAGGTGAAAGCGATCCGACGCCCGAGGAAAAACTGCTGAGAGCGATTTTCGGCGACAAATCAAGTGATGTCAAAGATGCTTCAATGCACGTTCCTGCGGGAATGAAAGGTATTGTCATAAAGACAAAACTCTTCAGTCGCAAGAAAAAGGTTGGTATGGACTCCAAGGAAAAGATTGAGGTTGTCGACAAGAAATACGACTATAAAGAATTCGATCTTAGAAAACGGTTTGCCGAATGGTTGAAACAGCTGCTTCAAGGCAAGGCTTCAACCGGTCTGTATAATGAAAAAGGCAAACAGCTTATAGCAGAAGGAGCGCTTTTTGATGCTGCAGTTCTTGCGAAATTCAGTGCCATGCCATTCCTCGAGTCTATTGATTTTTCAAAAGGTTTGACCAACTCTCCTAAGGTGAATGATAATGTTATCCGTCTTGTCAAGGAGTTTCGATTCAAATTGAAAGATCTTTCAGATGAGCGGGAAAACGAGAAATACAAGATCAATGTCGGTGATGAACTCCCTCCGGGGATAGAGGAACTCGCCAAGGTCTATATCGCTCAGAAAAGGAAAATTCAGGTTGGCGACAAGATGGCCGGCCGGCATGGGAACAAGGGCGTTGTAGGTAAGATTCTGCCGATCGAGGATATGCCGTTTATGGCAGATGGCACCCCTGTTGATATTGTTCTAAATCCGCTGGGTGTACCAAGCCGTATGAATATTGGCCAGCTTTACGAGACATCGCTTGGTTGGGCGGCTAAAAAACTTGGAGTCAAGTTTAAAACACCAATTTTCAATGGTGCAACATATCAGGAAGTTCAGCACGAACTTGAAAGAGCTGGTCTTCCAGTTCATGGCAAGGTCAGTCTTTTTGACGGACGAACCGGTGAGCGTTATGATGATGAAGTGACAATTGGCTTTATTTATATGCTCAAACTGAGCCATCTTGTTGATGACAAGATTCATGCTCGTTCAACAGGTCCATACTCACTTATCACCCAGCAGCCTCTCGGTGGTAAAGCCCAGTTTGGCGGCCAGAGGTTTGGTGAAATGGAAGTATGGGCGCTTGAGGCTTATGGCGCTGCTAATATCCTTCGGGAAATGCTTACGGTTAAATCCGATGATGTCATTGGCCGGAACAAAACCTATGAAGCAATTGTTAAAGGCCAGAACTTGCCGGAACCGGGTATACCGGAATCTTTCAATGTCCTTATCAGGGAATTGCAGGGGCTTGGTCTGGAGATTCGTATTGACGACAGGGTTCCTTAGTAATGTGATAATTTGTGTGTACATCATTAACGGACATTAAACAGAGTCGTTTAACAAGAGGAATTGACTATGATTTTTTCACAGGGAGCTTCGCCTTTGAAAGGTGATTTTTCAAGGATAAAGTTCAGTATTGCATCGCCAGAAAGCATTCTTGCTCATTCAAGGGGAGAGGTACTGAAGCCGGAAACAATAAATTACCGCACGTTCAAGCCCGAGCGTGATGGGTTGATGTGCGAAAAAATATTCGGCCCCACCAAGGACTGGGAGTGTTACTGCGGCAAATATAAGCGTGTACGCTATAAAGGAATAATCTGCGATCGATGCGGTGTCGAGGTTACAACCAAAAGTGTTCGCAGGGAGCGCATGGGACATATTTCCCTGGCGGTTCCTGTCGTGCATACCTGGTTTTTCCGATCAGTACCAAGCAAGATCGGGGCATTGCTCGACCTTTCGACCAAGGAGCTTGAAAGGATTATCTATTATGAAGTCTATGTTGTCATCAATCCCGGTGAACCTGGCGAAAAACAGGGCATAAAGAAACTCGACCGATTGACGGAAGAGCAGTATTTCCAGATTATTACGGAGTATGAGGATAATCAGGATCTTGAGGATTCAGATCCCGGCAAGTTTGTTGCCAAAATGGGAGGCGAAGCTATCCACATGCTGCTTAAGAATATTGATCTGGATTCATCAGCGATACATCTGCGTAAAGTGCTCAAGGAGAGCAATTCTGAACAGAAAAGAGCTGATGCGCTCAAAAGACTCAAAGTTGTCGAGGCGTTCCGAAAAAGCTATGAACCGCATAAGAAAACCCGGAAAAAACCACTTGGACTGTTTCCGGAGGACGAACTTCCTGAGCCTTATGTTTATGAAGGCAATAAACCAGAGTATATGGTGATGGAAGTAGTTCCGGTCATTCCTCCTGAGCTTCGTCCACTGGTTCCGCTTGAAGGCGGCAGGTTTGCTACATCCGATCTTAATGATCTTTATCGCAGGGTTATCATCAGAAACAACCGGCTTAAAAAACTCATCGACATTCGAGCACCTGAAGTTATTCTGCGTAACGAAAAGAGAATGCTGCAGGAAGCAGTTGATGCCTTGTTCGATAATTCCCGTAAGGCCAACGCAGTTAAAACAGGCGAATCAAACAGACCGTTAAAATCGCTTTCTGATTCCCTCAAAGGCAAGCAGGGCCGGTTCCGCCAGAACCTGCTTGGCAAGAGGGTTGACTACTCAGGCCGTTCAGTTATCGTTGTCGGTCCTGAATTGAAGCTTCACGAGTGCGGCCTTCCAAAAAGCATGGCTATCGAGCTTTTTCAGCCGTTTGTGATCCGCCGTCTGGTTGATCGCGGTATTGCCAAATCGGTGAAATCAGCAAAGAAACTTATTGACAGAAAAGATCCGATTGTCTGGGATGTGCTTGAAAAAGTCATTGACGGAAGACCTGTTATGCTCAACAGGGCGCCAACTCTTCACCGTCTTGGTATTCAGGCTTTTCAGCCGGTACTGATAGAGGGCAAGGCTATTCAGATTCATCCGCTGGTCTGTACAGCGTTCAATGCCGACTTTGATGGTGACCAGATGGCTGTTCATATTCCACTCTCGCAGGAAGCGCAGCTCGAGGCATCATTGCTCATGCTCTCCTCTCATAATCTTATTTTGCCTCAGTCCGGCAAGCCGGTCACCGTTCCTTCACAGGACATGGTACTCGGAATGTATTTTCTGACCAAGTCACGTGTTGGAGATATTGGTGAGGGACAGATATTCTACAGTGCAGAAGATGTTATAATCGCCTTCAATGAAGAGCGAGTAGGGCTTCATGCACAAATATTTATGCAGTATTCTGGGGATATCGATCAGAAATTTGATCCGCTCAGGGTGCTTAATACCATTGTAGAGCCAAATTCCGAAAAATCTCTCTGGCTTAAATCACAGATTGAAAAACAGTCAATACTGCTTACTACAGTTGGCAGAGTGATTTTTAACCAGAATGTGCCCGATGAAATCGGGTTTATCAACCGCGTTATTGACAAAAAAGTAGCCAAGGAGCTTATCGGGCGTCTGAGCAGTGATGTCGGAAATGTTGAAACAGCCAAATTTCTTGATAATATCAAGGAGGTCGGGTTCCACTATGCCATGAAAGGCGGTCTTTCGGTTGGTCTTTCTGATGCAATTGTCCCTGAAACAAAGGTCAAGCATATTAAAAATGCGCAACGCGAAAGCACCAAGGTTGTTAAAGAGTACAATCGAGGTACATTGACAGACAATGAACGTTACAATCAGATTGTTGATGTCTGGCAGAAAACATCGAATATTGTCGCTGAAGAGTCCTATCAGAAGTTGAAAAAAGATCGAGATGGCTTCAATCCACTCTATATGATGCTTGATTCTGGAGCCCGTGGTTCCAGAGAACAGGTTCGTCAGCTGACCGGTATGCGAGGTCTTATTGCCCGTCCACAGAAGTCCATGTCGGGACAGCCGGGTGAAATTATTGAAAACCCGATTATCTCGAACCTTAAAGAGGGGCTTACTGTACTTGAGTATTTCATTTCAACACATGGTGCACGGAAAGGTCTTTCCGATACATCGCTGAAAACAGCTGATGCCGGTTATCTGACCAGACGACTCCACGATGTTGCACAGGATGTCATTGTTACCATTGATGACTGTGGTACAACCCGAGGACTCTATGTTCATCGCAATATTGAGGAAGAGACAAGTGGCCAGATCAAGTTCCGCGAAAAAATCAAGGGGCGTGTTGCTGCCCGAGATATTTACGATACCCTGAACAACAAGGTTATCGTAAGCTCTGGAGAGATCATTACCGAAGAACTTGCAGAACTTATTCAGGAAACTGCAGGTGTTGAAGAGGCTGAGATCCGTTCGGTGTTGACTTGCGAGTCAAAAATTGGGATCTGTTCAAAATGTTACGGAACTAACCTTTCGGTTCATGAACTCGTTGAAATCGGCGAAGCAGTAGGCGTTATTGCAGCCCAGTCGATTGGCGAACCTGGAACTCAGCTTACGCTTCGTACCTTCCACCAGGGCGGTACTGCTCAGGGAGGTATTACTGAAACCGAGACCAAGGCATTCTATGATGGTCAGATCCAGTTTGAGGATATCAAGTCAGTTAAGCATACGGCTATTAATGAGGATGGTGTCGAGGACCTTAGGATTATTGTTATTCAGAAAAACGGTAAAATCAATATTGCCGATCCTGATTCCGGCAAGATTCTGAAGCGATACATCGTACCGCATGGTGCTCATCTTCACTGCAAACATGGCGACCTTATTAAAAAAGATCAATTGATGTTCAGCAGCGAACCAAACAGTACGCAAATTATTGCTGAGATGCCTGGTTTCATTAAATTTGCTGATATTGAAAAAGGCGTTACGTACAAGGAAGAGGTTGATCCGCAGACCGGTTTTTCCCAGCATACCATTATCAACTGGCGTTCCAAGCTGAGAGCTACTGAAACAAGAGAGCCGAGGTTGGTGATTATTGATGAAAACGGTGAGGTTAAAAAAACCTATCCTGTACCGATCAAGACAAATCTTTACGTTGAGGATGGTCAGAGAATCGCTCCAGGTGATATTATAGCCAAGGTCCCCAGAAATCTTGACCGTGTCGGCGGTGATATTACCGCGGGTCTTCCAAAAGTTACCGAACTTTTTGAAGCCCGTATTCCTTCGGATCCCGCAATTGTTACTGAAATTGACGGGTATGTCAGTTTTGGTTCACAGCGAAGAAGCAGTAAAGAGATTAAGGTTAAAAATGATTTTGGCGAAGAAAAGCTCTATTACGTTCAGGTTGGTAAGCATGTGCTTGCTAATGAAGGCGATGAAGTCAAGGCCGGTGATCCGTTGACTGATGGAGCCGTATCGCCGCAGGACATCCTGCGTATTCAAGGTCCTAATGCCGTGCAGCAGTACCTTGTGAACGAAATTCAGAAAGTTTACCAGATCAACGCAGGCGTTGAGATCAATGACAAGCATCTTGAAGTTATTGTACGCCAGATGCTCCAGAAGGTACGGGTTGAAGAATCAGGCGACACCAATCTTTTGCCCGGCGATCTGATTGATCGGAGTGCCTTTGTTGAGTCTAACAATGGCATTGCGGAAAAGGTACGTATTAGTGATAAAGGCGATGCTCCGGCAAGGATTCAGGATAGTCAGCTTCACAAATTGCGTGATATTACCAAACTGAATCGGGAGCTTCGTAAGAACAATAAAAAAATGATTGCTTTCGAACCAGCCCTGCAGGCAACCTCTCATCCTGTACTGCTTGGTATTACCAGTGCAGCCCTTCAGACTGAGAGTGTAATCTCCGCTGCATCGTTCCAGGAAACCACTAAAGTGCTGACCGATGCTGCTGTTGCCGGAAAGGTTGACTATCTTGCTGGTTTGAAAGAAAACGTGATTGTCGGAAAACTGATTCCTGCAGGAACAGGGCTGAAGAGATACAAGACAATAAAACTGACCGGTGAGGGTAATGACTCTGCTGCTGATAGTGAGAACAAGGTTGAAGAGGCTCCGACGAGAGAGGGTTTTGCAAATGAACGTTAGACCTCATGCACTTTTTCAGATGAGCCAAAGAAAAGGGAGATGATCATCTCCCTTTTCTTTGGCTATTTCTTTTCGTACCTGAAGGATTCGAGAAAACTTGTATCGAATTCCCCACTCTGAAAAACAGGAGAATGCATCACCTGTTTATGGAAAGGAATAGTGGTTTTTATCCCGACCACAATAAATTCATCAAGAGCTCGTGACATCCTGGCAATAGCCTCATCTCTCGAGTGGGCTGTAACGATAAGTTTGGCAATCATGGAGTCGTAATTCGATGGGATCACATAGCTCGCATAAGCATGCGAATCAACCCTTACACCGTGCCCGCCAGGTGTATGGAAAACCTGAAGCTGTCCTGGTGAAGGACGGAACGACTGCTCAGGATCCTCAGCATTAATCCGGCACTCAATTGAGTAGCCTTTTGGAATAAAAGTTCTGCCTTCAATTGATGCACCAGCTGCTATGAGAATCTGTTCCTTGACAAGGTCAACATCATAGCGTTCTTCAGTAACCGGATGTTCAACCTGAATACGGGTATTCATCTCCATGAAATAAAAATCCTTGTGCCTGTCGAGCAGAAACTCAATGGTTCCGGCACCTTCATAGTTGATCGCCCGTGCTGCGGCTACAGCGGCATCACCCATTTTTTTCCTGAGAGCGTCATTAACAACAGGTGAAGGAGTTTCCTCAATAAGTTTCTGATGCCGTCTCTGAACCGTACAGTCACGTTCTCCGAGATGGACAGTGTTGCCGTGCTGGTCTGATAAAATCTGGATCTCAACGTGACGAGGGTTTTCAAGATACTTCTCGATATAGACGCCACTGTTGCCGAAAGATTGTTCAGCCTCGCTGCGCGCTGTGTTCAGTGCTTTTTCCAGTTGGCTCTCCTCTGTTACTACCCGCATTCCCTTACCTCCGCCTCCGGCGGTTGGCTTGATGATAACAGGGTAACCGGTTCTTTTAGCTGTTTCGATTGCTTGTTGTAGATCGGTAACCAGGCCGGGGCTACCAGGAACAACAGGAACTCCAGCAAATATCATTGTTGATTTTGCTGTGTTTTTATCGCCCATCTGGTTGATCATTGTAGCTGTCGGGCCGATAAACTTGATATTGACCGAGGCGCATACTTCTGCGAAATCTGCATTTTCAGCCAGAAAACCATAGCCGGGATGAATCGCATCAGCATTCGTTACTTCAGCGGCAGCGATGATACGTGGAATGTTCAGATAACTCTCTCTTGATAAAGCAGGTCCTATACAGACAGCTTCATCGGCGTATTTGACATGCATTGACTCAGCATCAACTGTAGAATAAACTGCAACAGTACTGATCCCCATTTCGCGGCAGGTCTGCATAATACGCAAGGCAATTTCGCCGCGATTTGCAACAAGTATTTTATTGAACAAGGTTTTCTCTGATGAATGTTTATGGTTTAATCCTGAAGAGCGGTTGATCATACTCTACCGCCTGTCCGTTTTCAACAAGAATCTCAACAATAGTACCGGAAACCTCTGCTTCAATTTCGTTCATAAGCTTCATGGCTTCGATAATACAGAGAACATCACCTTTTTTTATGGTGTCATTGACGGCAACAAAGGGCGGTGAGTCCGGGGATGATGACTGATAGAATGTTCCGACAATTGGAGAGCGTGATTCGATCAGACCCCATGTCGGCTCCTCATTGTGAACAACCTGAACGGTATGTAACACTGGGGGAGGAGGTTGTAAAGCAGGTTCTGCAGTCGCTAGAAGATTTGGCTGGGGAATCCCTGTAGTTGAGGGAGCTCTCCTCATAATGATTTTAAAGTCACCCTGTTCGATGATTGTTTCCTGAAGATCTGAGCTATCGACAATGTCAATAAGCTGTTTGATTTCGTTAAAGTTCATGATAATGTTACTTAAGTTTAAAACAAACATCCTGATCAATCGCAAAAAAGAAAATAACTACTTTTTAACTCTTTCAATGTACTCACCGGTGCGGGTGTCGACACGAATAATGCTTCCAGTCTGGATAAACATGGGGACGTTGACTTCTGCCCCAGTTTCTACTACTGCAGGTTTTGTTCCGCTTGTTGCCCTGTCATCCTTTAATGCGGGACTTGTTTCAGTGACCTCAACTTCAACAAATGTGGGAAGTTCAACCCCAAGAATAGCGGCATCATCAGAAAATACAATCGTGACAATGATACCATCCTTGACAAAACGGGATGCGGATCCTATTGCGGCTTCAGGAACATTGATCTGGTCAAAGGTGTCGTTGTCCATCATGACAAAGTCACCGCCGTCTCGATAAAGATACTGATACTGTTTTCTCTCTGTAACAATCACATCAACTGATTCTGTAGCACTGAATCGGTATTCTACATTCCTGCCGGATTTCAGGTTTCTCATGTTTGCCTGATAAAATGCCCTCAGGTTTCCAGGAGTACGGTGAATAAGGCTTTCAATACTATGTGGTTCTCCTTTGAAGCGGATAATTGAACCTTTTGAAACATTGCTGATAGAAATCATAGACAGGAAAAAATTTGTCTTGAGCGGTTTGTATTATTATCAAACGAACCTGAATATAACACAGTACTGAACCAATACAAATCACCATAACAAGCAAAGCACGATAATGCTAAAAAGCCATTGCATGTTTGTAAAGCACTGTTTAAATTCATTTAATGAATAACGGTGAAAAAAAGTTTGTTTTACTTCAACAATAATAAACATGTCCTATGTCAAAAGCTGAATTAGTAGAAAAAATCGCCGAGCAGGCAAAACTTACAAAAGTTGATGCCGAGCGTGCTGTAAATGCCTTTATTAATGTTATAACAGCATCACTGAAGGCTGGGGAAGACGTAACGCTTGTCGGCTTTGGTACGTTTACCACTGGTGATAGGGCGGAAAGACAAGGACGGAACCCCCAGACAGGTGAAGCAATTACCATTTCAGCAAAAAAAGTTGTTAAATTCAAGCCAGGGAAGGCCTTAAAGGAAGAGGTCGGCGGTTGATCATTGTTGTTTGATTCTTAATCCTTTCTTTGAAAGTCCATCATTATTTTCTGCCTGGTGGACTTTTTTTATCATTTATATCCATCACTATGGCCACGAAAGTTGTCCTTGATTTTGAAAAGCCACTCTTTGAGCTTGAAGCCAAACTCAATGAAATGCGTCAGTGCCTCAGGAGCATTACAAGGGAGCAGGCGTCCTCTGAAAGCGAGCTGCTCAATCATGAAATAGAGACGCTTGAGCTGAAAGTTGATGCGCTTCGACGTTCCATCTACAAGAATCTTACTCGCTGGCAGAAGGTACAGCTTGCGCGCCATCCAGAAAGACCGTTTACGCTTGATTACATTTATATGATGACCAAAGAGTTTGTCGAACTGGCAGGTGACCGGTATTTCAGTGATGATAAAGCCATTGTCGGTGGTTTTGCCCGTATTGAAGAGAGTTTGTCAGATTTTTCCCAGTCAGTTATGATCATCGGTCATCAGAAAGGTCGTGATACCAAATCCAATCTTTACCGGAATTTTGGTATGGCACAGCCTGAAGGATATCGCAAAGCGCTTCGTTTAATGAAACTTGCGGAGAAATTTCGTAAACCGGTCATTACTCTGATTGATACTCCGGGAGCATTTCCCGGTATAGAAGCTGAGGAACGTGGTCAGGCTGAAGCAATTGCACGGAATCTGTTCGAAATGGCAAAGTTGACTGTTCCGGTAATCTGTGTCATTATCGGTGAAGGTGCCAGTGGAGGAGCTATTGGCCTTGGTGTCGGTGACCGGATTATTATGGCTGAAAACAGCTGGTATTCAGTGATTTCTCCTGAAAGCTGTTCATCCATTCTATGGAGAAGCTGGAACTATAAAGAACAGGCGGCTGAGGCGCTTCAACTCACCGCAGAGGATCTTCTTGCTCAGGGTATCATCGACAGAATTATTCCTGAACCGCTTGGTGGGGCACACACTGATCCTGATGCAATGGCCGCTGCCCTGAAGAGTATATTGATCGAGGAGCTGAAAGCACTTCTACCAAGGGATCCAGGTGAACTCGTTCATGATCGGATAGAAAAGTTTTCCTCCATGGGCGTATGGAAAGAAGAGGTATAAAAAAAAAGCCGGCTTGAAGGCAGGCTTTTTTTATAAATTTCTTTTTTGGTTTACTTGATGACGTAGGAACTCTCTCCCTTGAGCAGATCTTCAAGGGTTGCAATTCCGTTTTTCTGGGCTTCACGGATCTGATCGGTCAGAGCATCTTCATAGGTTACCCTTTCCTCAGCATAGAAGACACCAAAAGGTCTTGGCAGAACCTCTTCCGTTTGAGCACGATCATCAGCAAAGCGGGCAAGAATGGAAGCCTTGTTGATATCAGCCTCATTGTGAACCCAGAGGTCAGAGGTTGACAGACCCTCTTTGTCGAGATCGACAACAACCGGCGTAAATCCATCTAGCCTGATTCCTTTATTTTTATCTTTTCCGAAGACAAGAGGCTTGGACTGTTCAAGATAGACTGTGTTATCTGCCTTCTTATCGGGTGTGGCAAATGCTTCAAAGGCTGCGTTGTTGAATATGGGACAGTTCTGGTAAATTTCCACCAGAGATGTTCCCTTATGCAGTGCTGCGCGTTTCAGGATCGACCTCAGGTATTTGCCGTCGCGGTCAAAAGCTCTTGCAAAGAAAGAGCCTCCCGAACCAATTGTCAGTGCAGCAGTATTGAAGGGTTGATCAATGACCCCGGATGGAGAGGTAATGGTTCTTAAGCCGATTTTTGACGTTGGTGAATACTGACCTTTCGTGAGCCCGTATATTTCATTATTAAAGAGTACAACGTTGAGGTCTGGATTTCTTCTCAGGGTATGAATGAAATGATTGCCGCCAATCGATAACGCATCCCCATCACCGGTAGCTACCCAAACACTCAATTCAGGGCGAGATACTTTCAGCCCGGTTGCCATTGGGAGAGCTCTGCCATGAATACCGTGAACGCCATAGGTTGCCATGTAATAGGGGAGACGCGATGAACACCCTATACCGGAAACAAACACGACGTTTTCCGGTGCAACATCCAGTTCAGGCATAACGTTTTTAAGCTGTTGCAGTACGGCATGATCGCCACACCCGGGACACCATTTAGGCTCCTGGTCCGACGCAAAATCCTTTGCCGTATGCACCGGTGAAGCTATTATTATTGTATCGTTGTCAGTCATAATTAAATCTCCTTGATAAGGTCAGTGATTTTAGCAAGAATTTCCATTTCATTGAACGGCACTCCCTGCACTTTGCTGTAGCCGACAGGGGCAATCAAAAATGTATCACGGATAAGATGGATAAGCTGTCCGCTGTTCATTTCTGGTATCAGCACCTGTTTAAAGCTGCCGAGAATCTCTTCAAGGTTTTTTGGGAACGGATGGATGTAACGGAGATGAGCGTGGGCAACACGGTAACCCTTTTCAAGGGCTTGTTCGACAGCGGTTTTAATTGCTCCATACGATGAACCCCATCCAAGAACAAGCAGATCTCCTTTCAAAGGTCCGTTGTCGATGGACTGAAGCGGAATAGTGTCAGCAATCCGTGCAATTTTTTCAGCACGAAGCTTTGTCATCAATTCATGATTTTCAGGATCATGTGAAACATTCCCAGTCTCATTCTGTTTTTCAAGTCCGCCAATACGGTGTTCGAGGCCTTTGGTTCCAGGGATAGCCCAGGAACGAACCTGACGATCGTCACGTTTGTAGGGCAGATAGGGAGGATCTTCCGGTTTTCTTGCTTGCTGAAAACGGGGTTTTATATCCGAAAGATTATCAGGGCTTTCGACCTTCCATGGTTCAGAGCTCAGAGCGAGATAACCGTCAGAAAGACAGATCACCGGAGTCATATGTTCAACAGCAATTCTTGCTGCTTCATAAGTGGTATAGAAACAGTCAACTGGAGATCGTGCAGCTATAACGGGCAGAGGCGCTTCACCATGTCTGCCGTACATGGCCATGAACAGATCAGACTGTTCCGGTTTGGTTGGAAGACCGGTTGAGGGGCCGCCACGCTGGACATTGATGACAACAAGCGGCACCTCAAGGATGACCGCAAGGCCGAGTGCTTCAGTTTTCAGTGCAAGACCCGGACCGGACGTGTTTGTAGCGGCAAGTGCCCCGCCATAAGCTGCACCGATACTGCTTACGATACCGGCAATTTCATCTTCAGCCTGAAAGGTTTTGACTCCATATTTTTTCTTTTTTGCCAGAGTCTGCAGGATCTCTGTTGCCGGTGTGATCGGGTATGAACCAAGAAAGAGTTCAAGACCGGATTTTTTTGCTGCGGCTGTCAGAGCTATGGCGCATGCTTCGTTACCGGTAACTCGTCGGTAGGTGCCGTGTTGCTTTTGTGGAGCAATATCAAAACGTCCAAGATTTGCAAAAAGCTCTGTTTCATCACCAAAGAAATAGCCTGCTTTCATCGCTTTGATGTTCGCTTCTGCCATCTGAATATTCTTCTGGAACTTGGCTTGCAGCGTCTCAATGGTTCCTTCAAGAGGAAGGGTGTAGAGCCAATAGAGCAACCCTAAAACAAACATGTTTTTACAGCGGTCGATCTCCTTGCTGCTTAGTCCGCTCTCTTTGAGAGCTTCACGGGTTAGCTGCAAAACAGGGACGGGAAAAACGATATAGTTATCAAGAGTACCGTCCTCCAGAGGATTGGCGCCTTCAGGATAGCCGGCGAGCTTCAAATTCTTCTCATCGAAACCCTCGGTACCTGCGATGATGATGCCGCCACGGTGCAGATCTTTAAGATTTGCTTTCAGTGCTGCCGAATTCATGGCTACCATGACATCAAATCGTGCACCCGGTGTATACACAGGCTTGCTGCTGAATTGAAGCTGAAACCCTGAAACGCCAGCAATTGTCCCTGCAGGTGCCCTTATTTCAGAAGGAAAATTAGGGAATGTATTCAGTTCAGACCCACGGACTGCCACGGTATTGGCGAACTGGGTACCGGTCAACTGCATCCCGTCACCTGAATCTCCTGCAAAAAGCACGGAAACACTGGTTTTAGATGTAACATTGACCTGTCGGGTTGATTTGTTTGTATCAGTCATTGTCCTTGTTAATTACTTTTCAAAGTTAGTGAACAGCAATAAAAAAAACCGTGACAATGAACATCATGGCACGGAAGTCATTGGCCTGTTATCTGGTGAAATGTATTATTGGCGGGTAAAGTAGAAGACAAGAACTTAACAGCACAGTCCTCTGCAATAAACGAAATATAAAGGATGCGCAGGGTTAAAACAAGTTTTCGACCGTTTCAGCTAAGAATTTTTTTCAATAACAATATTGTTTTTTGACAGATATTCCTGCCATTCCTGCTCTTCCCTTATCGGGCAATCAGGAGCTAAGTCACAAAAGTCACAGCGCAGCATACCGTACATCTGTTCCATCCAGCAACCAGTAGTGCTTTTATGTACTTCATTGACATGGTTGGGATTGTTTTTCATGATTCTGGCTGAAATCTCCATCAGCTCCATAACCCCTTCTCTCCGTCGCTGATTTTCCACTCCCCAACTCATAACAGTCTCCCTGTTTATAATGGAAAAATAGACAAGCTTTGATGCCCGAAGCATAATGTTCTAATATAATTCTTTTTTAAAAAGAACATACTTCATTGATCACTTCCGCAAAACCTTGAAACATATTGTAACTCTTGAGCGGAAAGGTGATAAAATTAAGTTGGCAACAAGCCTTAAAAAAGAGTAAATTTGGGGCCGTAAGAGGCACAAGTTCTGCAGGTAAAGGCCTTATTGTATGCATTGAAACAAGATGATAATCTCTATGAAATCCCGAGAAATCAGACAATCTTTTTTGGATTATTTTGCTCAAAAAGGTCATAATATTGTTCGGTCCGCCCCGGTTATTCCGGCAGATGATCCTACCCTGCTCTTTACAAATGCAGGGATGAACCAGTTCAAGGATGTTTTTTTGGATAAAGGGACAAGGCCTTATGTTCGGGCAGTTGATACCCAGAAATGCATCAGGGCTTCAGGCAAGCATAATGATCTGGAGGATGTTGGCCGAGACACCTACCACCATACCTTTTTTGAAATGCTCGGCAACTGGTCTTTTGGTGATTATTACAAGGTTGAGGCTATAACCTGGGCATGGGAACTTCTGACAGAAGTATGGTCGTTACCGAAGGATCGTCTTTATGCAACTGTCTATCATGACGATGATGAGAGTTTTCAGATATGGCAGAAACATACAGATATTGATCCGGAACATATCATTCGTTTCGGCGAAAAAGACAATTTCTGGGAGATGGGTGAAACAGGCCCCTGCGGTCCATGTTCTGAAATTCATATTGATCTTACCGAAGATGGTTCGGGCCTGCGTCTTGTCAATGCAGGAGATTACCGTGTCATTGAACTGTGGAACCTTGTTTTCATCCAGTATAACCGCCACAGCGATGGACGCCTTGAACCCCTCCCAAAGAAACATGTCGATACCGGAATGGGATTTGAGAGAGTGGCTGCAGTTTTACAGGGGAAAGGTTCAAACTACGATACCGATGTTTTCAAGCCGCTGTTCGACCGTATAACCGAAATTACCGGTGTTGCTTATGGTGCGTCCATGGATGCCCCTCTTGATATTGCCATGAGGGTTATTGCCGATCATGCACGTACCCTGACTTTTGCGCTTTCAGACGGCGCCATGCCATCCAACGAGGGACGTGGTTACGTGCTTCGCCGCATTCTTCGCCGCGCCCTGCGCTACTCTAAAAATCTTGGTTATAACGAACCGATTCTTCATCAGCTTGTCGCTACGCTTGCCGACTCTATGGGCGATGTTTTTCCTGAGTTAAAAAAACAGCAGGATACGGTAAGAAAAATCATCAGGGCCGAAGAGGAGAGCTTTATCGTGACACTTGACCGGGGAATTGAGCTATTCAATGATGTTATCAAAAAAGTCCGCTCAGCGAACGGTAATACCATCAGTGGTACAGATGCTTTCAAGCTTTATGACACATACGGCTTTCCTTTTGATCTGACTCGTCTTATGGCCGCTGATGTTGGTTTTGAGGTGGACGGCGAAGGCTTTGAACACGCTATGCAGCTGCAGAAAACCAGAGCAAGAACCGACCGCAGGGAAAAGCAGCATGTAGAGGATGATGGAGCCCAATGGCTCTGGTTCAGTGACGTGCATCGTACCAGATTTACCGGTTACGATCATCTTGGGATGCCGGTTATCATTACCGGAGTCAAACATGTCAAAGGGAAACTTCTTGTCGTGCTTGATCAAACCCCATTCTATGCTGAAAGTGGCGGTCAGGTGGGTGACAGGGGATGGATAGAGACAGGTAGATACCGACTGCAGGTGACCGACACCATCAAGGATGGCGATGCTGTTGTTCATGTCATCAGCGCTGTTTACGACAAAATTCTTGATACAGCCCTCAATCCGGATGATCTGACGATTGATAGTGTCGAGCTTTCTGCTGAAGCCTCAGTCGACAGGCATCTGCGCCAGAATACGGAGAGGAATCATACAGCAACGCATCTGATCCATGGGGCTCTCCGCAGGATTCTCGGACAGCATGTTCAGCAGAAAGGATCGTTTGTCAATGCCGAACGTCTTCGTTTTGATTTCAGCCATTTTTCAAAACTTACTGAAGAGGAGATTATAGCTGTTGAAATGGAGGTGAACGAACAGATCAGGCAGTCAGAACCTGTGCTCAAACATGCCGATGTTCCTTATGACGAAGCAATTGCAAAGGGAGCCCTTGCTTTTTTTGGCGACAAGTACGCCGACCTTGTAAGGGTCATTGAAGTGCCGGGTATCTCGGTGGAGCTGTGCGGCGGTACTCATGTCGACAATATTGGCCGGATTGGGCTTGTCAAGATTATCAGTGAATCCTCTGTAGCCGCGGGAGTCAGGCGTATCGAAGCGCTTACAGGAAAAGCGGCTGAAACGCTGATGTGGAAAGAGTACCGTGAAGTTCAGCAGATTCGCCATCTGCTGAAAGCAAAAGGGGACGAGTCGCTGTCAGAGAGGGTTTCCGAATTGATGGAGGCAAAAAAAGAGATCGAAAGGCAGCTTCAGGATGGAAAGATTGCTTCGCTTCTCAGCACACTTGCGGCTGAACTTCACGCATCTCCAGATATCGGCGGTTGCCGGATCATGACAAAAGTTGTCGCAGAGGTTGATGCTGATACACTGCGCCAGGCCGCTCTTGCCCTGCGAGAACTGCTGCCCTGTTCCGCAGCCCTGCTCTGCAGTGTGGAAGATGGAAAAGTATTGCTGGTCAGCTTTGCTTCCGACAATGCCGTCAGAGAACTTGGTCTTGATGCAGGAAAACTGATTCGCGATGCTGCGCAGTGTGTGCAGGGCGGCGGCGGAGGCAAGCCCGAGTTTGCAACGGCAGGCGGCAAGAACCTTGAAGGAATCCCCAGAGCCCTTGAACTCTTTGCTGTCTCGGTTAAGGCTGCGCTGCAGGGTTGAACAACAAACGATTCATCGGTTATGCTCGTTATTGACTGCTTTTTCGGGCGATGCTCAAAACCCTCATGCGAACGCTGCGCTTTTCAGCCTGTCCGTTCACTGCGCATCGCGCTCAAGTCGCGTGCGCTCCAGAAAAAAGAAGACCCATCCTTCGGAGCTGTCGGTTTGTGGGATAAGCTCGATACAGCAACGCCCCACGCCAGGGTGACGCTTCAAAAACAGGATGCGTTAAAAAAACGGAAACGGCTGATCGCTCCAAGGGAGACGATTGCGTGGTATCCGACCATCAAACCGGAGCTTTGCAACGGTTGCGGCGACTGCAAGGTCCTCTGCAAACCGGGCGTGTTCGAGTTGGGCGCGCCAGATCCCACAGGCATCCACCGTCCGAAACTGATTGTCGCACATCCGTTTAAGTGCCTCGTACTCTGCACCCGGTGCGTGCCTGTCTGTACCTCCGGAGCTATTGTTCTCCCTCCGAAAGAGGAGTTCGAACATTTTGTGGAGTATCTGGACTGACCGAGAGGTCGTCGCGGTCCCTGAATCCCATCAGGTACAGAATAGCGTCCAGACCAAGGGTTGATATGGCCTGTTTTGCGCTCTCCCTGACAATCGGTTTTGCTCTGAAGGCGATACCGAGTCCCGCTTTTCCAAGCATTGGCAGGTCATTGGCACCGTCACCGACCGCAATGGTCTGCTCCAGCCGTATATTTTCCTTTTTTGCAATAAGCTCCAGCAGTTCAGCTTTTCTTTTTCCGTCGACTATTCTGCCAAGTACCTTACCGGTCAATCGACCCTCTTCTATTTCCAGCGTGTTGGCAAAGACGTAATCGATATTGAGTTTTTTCTGGAGGTAGTGGCCGAAATAGGTGAATCCGCCGGAAATAACAGCGGTTTTAAATCCAAGGTTGTGCAGGTTATGGAAGAGTGTTTCAGCCCCTTCCGTCAGCTGCAGCCTGTAGGCTATGGTTTCAAGAATATGTTCGTCAAGCCCCTTCAGCAGGTAAACCCTTTTCAGAAGACTTTCGGTAAAATCAAGCTCCCCACGCATAGCCTGCTCAGTAATTGCCGCAACCTTCTCGCCGACTCCGGCTTCAAAAGCAAGTTCATCAATAACTTCGGAGGTAATGAGGGTTGAGTCCATATCGAACACGACCATTCTGCGGTTTCGCCGAAAAATATTGTCTTCCTGAAAAGCTATGTCGATTCCAAGACTGTCTGTTATGGCAAGCATCTGCTCGCGGAACAGGTTTTCGTTTTGCAGAGTACCCCGTATTGAAAACTCTACGCAGGCTTTGGTGTGACCGCTCTGATCGTGTTCAAGCGGAATTCTTCCCGAGAGGCGATTGATGGTATCAATATTGAGAGTATGTGACGCAATGATCGACGAAACCCGTTCAAGCTGTTCAGCAGTTATTCTTCTTGCAAGGAGCGAGAGCAGATATCTGGGTTTTCCCTGTTCATGCACCCACTGTTCATACTCTGTGACGGATACAGGTGTAAAAGTGATCTGGATACCGAGTGTATGGGCGCAGAAGAGAAGATCTTTCAGTATGGGGGATGAAGCTGATTCTTTTAGTACCTCTACCAGCATTCCAAGCGAAAGATGGTTGTGGATAACCGCCTGGCCGATATCAAGGACCGGTATTTTATAGCCAGAAAGGATTGAGGTGATTTTCGATGTCAAGCCAGGTTTATCCGGGCCTGTAATATTGATAAGGAGAAGCTCTCTCATACCTTATTGAGTTAAAGAGGTTCGTGTTCTTTACTTATAAATCCCCATTTCCCTGTCTCACCATTACCTATTATGACTGGCGCGAGACCTTGTGAAAAGTTGCCAACAGCATCAAACTGCGGATTGATGACCATCTTGCCCTGTTTATCAATAAAACCCCACTTTCCTGTCGCTGTATCACCAATTCTTACCGCAGCGAGTCCTTCCGAAAAGTCACCTGTTAAATCAAATTTCTGGGTGATGACAACTTTGCCCTGTTTGTCAATAAACCCATATTTTCCTTTATTGCCTTCTCCAATTTTTACGCAGGCAAGACCCTCTGAAAATCGGCATTTATCATTAAATTCCGGGTTGATGACCATCTTTCCCTGTTTATCGATAACCCCCCACTTCCCTTTATATTTATCGCCAATCCGTATAACTGCAAGACCATTGTTAAAAGGTTCAGCATAGTCGAATTGCAAAGAGATAACAACCTTACCCTGTTTATCAATAAACCCCCATTTTCCAGCTTTTTCACTTCCCATTCTTATTGGCGCCAGACCTTCTGAAAAGTCACCCACCAGATCAAATTGAGGGGCGATGGCATAAACTCCTTGTTTATCAATAAACCCCCATTTTCCTGAAATGGCATCGCCAACTCTCATTGCTGCAAGACCCTCTTTAAAACCGTTTTCAGCATCGAATTTCGGGGTGACTGCGACTTTCCCTCGTTTATCAATAAATCCATACTTGCCAGTAAATTCGTCACCATCCCTCATCAGAGCAAGACCTTCCAAAAAGTCACCTACAAAAATAAATTGAGGCTTAATGACCATTTTACCGCTCTTGTCAATAAATCCATATTTCCCATCAGTTTCATCACCAATTTTCACAGCAGCGAAACCTTCTGAAAACTCATGGACTTTATCAAACCTGGGGGCGATGAGCATTTTTCCCTTCAGGTCTACAAAGCCTTGTTTAGTGGAAAGTGAATCACCAATCTTTATTGCAGCAAAACCCTCTTTAAATTCTTCGACAGCAAAGAATTGTGGATTGATGACTATTTTGCATGTTTTGTCGACTGAATATTCAGACGAATTCTTGTTACATCCAGCAAGAAAACTTAAGAGGCAGATGCTTGCAAGAGTTATTGCACTGTGCATTGGTGGTTTCATGATAGATTGGAATTGATCATGACAAACCAAAGATGCATCCATTCAAATACTCATCATGTACTGTAACAACATCAATACCATCAACAAACAGGCGCTTGTTCAGGAATGAGTTGCAAACTGCCATTCGGCAATGCTTGTTCATGCTTTTCAGCATAAGTGCTTATTAAAAAATAGATAAATGAATCAGTCTTATTCCTGAGAAATACCAAAGGTTTATTTTGAAATGTATCAGACCTTCTCCAGATATGAAATATCAAAACATCCAAAATATTCATTAAAAGAATGATAACAGCGTGTAAAATTTACTCGGCCAATATTGTTCACTGATAATACGTACGCGGTTAATAAGGCATTCCGCAGCATTACAACTCATTGTAGGGATAAAAACCTCAACTGCATCAGGTAACTGTGTATGTTCCTTGTTTATCTTACAGCATTAATACAAGACACATTTTTGTGCTTCGTGAAAAAAAATCATTTTCTTCTTGGAGTTTTTTTTTATGCAGGACTGCTGAATGTTCCTGCCTCTGCTGCTGAACCCTTTTATAGCAGTGCGAATACCGTGGGATCTTCAAATAGTGACATAACATCATATAATCCAGCTGGACTTAGTATACCTGCTTTTTCAGGAATAAACTTGACGAGCATCTTCTGTAAGAGTTTCAAAAATATCAGATTTGAGGTTGAAACAGGCTATCAGCGAAACGATGCCGACAAAATCATCATTGATTCCGGAATTTTCACTTTCAGGGGAGATCGTTCGGTAACGTCATATATGGCAAATGGTTATTACGATTTAAAAACCGATCCCGTTCATCCATTTATTATCGCTGGTCTTGGGCTGGCACAAGTCAGCATCCACAATGAAGTCAACCCGCTTAACACGATTTCTGAAACCTATTCAGGGCTTGGTTATCAGATTGGCAGCGGTATAGCCATTACAGTGATCCAGAATATTTCCCTTGATTTACGGTATCGCTACTTTGGAACTTACCCGGTCAGCCTCAATAATCATAAAGAATATTATAAAGTACCAGGTAACAGTGTTCTGCTCCGTGTGATGGTCGGATTATAAAGCATACAGATATTGATCAAAAATGCATCTGATTTTACTGATGTATCAACAAAAATATGCTTCTTCATCACTTTGCAATCCCATAGAGGTAATGATCGTAATTCTCAGCAAAATCGATCCTGCCGGTATCAACTGCAATTTCATCAATATTGAGGTTATCCCATGAATCATCTGACAGCGTCTCTGGCTTTAGTTCCACAGCAATACCTTCCTGAGTAAAGACAGCTTTCACTTTATTAATAACCTGCGATATTTCATCCGGCAGAATATCAGGTAATGTAATTGTCAGTTTCATTGATAGTTACTGTTTCGGAATTTTCAGGCCAGCCCATATCTGCCGGCTAAAAGTTACGCATTTATTCATGATGCTCAAAGGCTGTGTTTCTCCGCATGTACCAGGGGTTCAGTATTCAGGAAGCTTTTTTCATCAGGGAGAGCAAACAAGCTTTAGGCTCGTATAACTGGTAATATATATTACCAGTTACTATATTATCCGGAAAGAAATCAATCCAGATAAAAGAGCATGATTGAAATATTGAAAGAGATAATCCTCGATTTTCAAGAGGCTGATCTGTCGACCGGCGTACCCCGGAGAATTGAAGTTACGCCTGTTGCGGGCAAAGCTACAGTCTACATTGGTGTTCGTAGAAGTGGCAAATCGGTCTTTATGTTCCAACTTATCAAGCGACTTCTGGATGCCGGAATACCACGGCAGAACATCCTCTATCTGAACTTTTTCGATGACCGTCTGTACAGCCTGCAGCACGAAAATCCTGGTGTTATTCTCGAAGCTTATTTCTCACTTTATCCGGAAAAAAAGAGTACGGAAAAGGTCTACTGCTTTTTCGATGAAATACAGGTTGTTTCTGGCTGGGAGCCGTTCATCGACCGCCTGATGCGCACAGAAAAGTGTGAAGTCACTCTTACTGGCTCTTCGGCACAGATGCTCTCAAAGGAGATAGCAACCCAGATGCGTGGACGCGCTCTTTCCTGGGAGATTTTTCCTTTTTCTTTTCGGGAGTTTCTCGATTTCAAGGGAATCATCAGTGACGGCCCCCTGTCGACAAAAAAACGTCTTACCATACAGAAAGCCTTCGAAGAATATTGGGAAACCGGAGGCTTTCCCGAAGTAGTCGGGCTCGACAGAATGCTGCGGATAAAGATTCATCAGGAATATTTTAACGCAATGCTGTTTCGCGATCTTGTCGAACGTCACGACATTGCTCACCCAAAAGCTGTCAAGGATCTTGCCCACTGGCTGGTAGAGAACACAGCAGCCTTGTATTCGATCAACAATCTTACTGGTTATCTGAAATCACTTGGGCACAACGCTCCGAAATCGGCGATTTCGGATTATCTTGAATGGTTCGATGACGCTTATATTCTTTTCACCGTGCGCATCTTTGATGCTTCACTTGCACGCGCCAACACCAATCCTAAAAAAATCTATTTCATCGATCATGCGCTTGTGACCTCGGTCAGCTCAGGCATTCTTGTCAATTCTGGTCACTTGCTGGAAAATCTGGTTTTCATAGCCCTTCGCAGGATCACGCCAGATATTTTTTACTATAAAAACAAGTCCGGGCGGGAAGTTGATTTCATCGCCCAGCGGCCGGATCGCTCCCGTATCCTGGTGCAGGTCTGCGAGTCGATGGCTGACCCGCAAACCCGTAAACGGGAAATCACAGCGCTTTCAGAAGCCATGACTGAGCTGGGTTTGAAAGAAGGAAGCATCGTAAGCCGTAAAGATGAGGAGCAACTGCACGTTGAATCAGGAATCATCAATGTGGTGCCAGTGTGGCGTTTCCTTCTGAGGGAGACGTTGCGTCCGTAATGGCGCGACTCGCATGCAATTTGCGCAAGTCAGCCGACAGCCATTACTCCCACTCAATAGTGGCCGGAGGTTTTGACGATATGTCATAAGCCACTCTGTTAATCCCGCGTACTTCATTGATGATGCGGTTTGAAACATGGGCAAGAAAATCATGCGGCAGCTGTGCCCAGTCGGCAGTCATGCCGTCCGTGGATTCAACTGCCCTCAGCGCGAGAACATTTTCGTAGGTGCGTTTATCGCCCATGACGCCAACCGACTGGACAGGAAGAAGCACCGCAAATGCCTGCCACACCTGTTGGTAGAGTCCGCTTGATTTCAGCTCTTCAATATAGATTTCGTCAGCTTCGCGAAGGATATCAAGTCTTTCTTTGTTTACCGATCCGAGCACCCTTACCGAAAGGCCGGGACCTGGAAAAGGATGGCGCATCAGGATATCTTCGGCGATGCCGAGTTCGCGCCCTGCGGCACGCACTTCATCTTTAAAGAGTTCCCGAAGTGGCTCAATCAGCTTAAGCTTCATGCGTTTCGGTAACCCTCCTACATTATGGTGTGACTTGATGGTTTCGGAAGGGCCATTGACGCTGACGCTCTCAATAACATCAGGGTAGAGAGTGCCCTGCACAAGAAACTTTTCATGAGCCATCTGCTCTTCAAAAACCTGTATAAAGGTTTTTCCTATTATTTTACGCTTCTTTTCAGGTGATGCAACATTTTTCAGTCGTTTCAAGAAAAGATCAGAAGCATTGACGAGAGATACTCTGAGCCCGATCGTTGAGAGAAAGCTCATTACTTTTTCAGCTTCATTTTTTCTCAAAAGGCCGTTATCAACAAAGACGCAGTGCAGTCGCTTGCCGATGGCCCGGCTGACCATTACAGCTGCAACAGTTGAATCCACTCCGCCGCTTATGCCGCAGATAACCGTATCATTGCCTGCTTTGCGTCCGATCTCTTCGATCTTGTGTTCGATAAAGCTTTTTGATGACCAGTCAGGCTTGATGCCCGCAATAGTGATAAGAAAGTTTGAGAGAAGCTGTTTGCCGTAGAGGGTGTGCTGAACTTCGGGGTGAAACTGAAGCCCATATACTTTCAAGGCACCTTTGCTGCCGAAGCTTTCAATAGCGCACATTTCAGAATTTCCACTGCTGGCCGTTACTCTGAATCCCTCAGGAAGTTTGGTTACTTTGTCTCCGTGGCTCATCCAGACGTCAGAGTCGGGAATATCGCGGAAAAGCAGACTTTCATGTTCATCGTCATGAGAGACAATAATTTTAGCGCGTCCGAATTCGTGTTTTAAAGAACCGGCAACTTCTCCACCGAAATGTTTGGCTATAGCCTGCAGGCCGTAGCATATACCAAGTACAGGAATACCGAGCGAAAAGATACCTCCATCAGGCAGGATAGCAGATTCTTCGTAGATACTTGTCGGCCCACCAGAAAGGATGAGTGCTTTGGGGTTGTGCTCTCTGATGGTCACCGTTGAGGCATTGTAGGGAAGTATCTCAGAATAAATACCCAGTTCACGGATACGACGAGCAATTAACTGTGTGTATTGTGATCCAAAATCCAGAACTAAAACCGATTGCATAACAAAGCGATTGTGTGTTAACGAAGCAAGAAATCAGTAGATATCTTCTAATTTAGGACGTACTGCCGGAACAGGGTTCTGTGGAGGTAACGCTCCATTGTCGTTTCCGCCAGCGCCGCTGCTGCCTTCCGCAGGGTTGTTTTTCTCATCGGATAATGGACCCGGACGGGATTGATAGTATTTAAAGCCTTTCGGAGTATAGTATTCAATATAGACGTTATTGCCGAGCAGATCGGAAGGCGTATTGGTTTGACCGGATATTGGAACGGCAATAACCGTTTCAGGAATATGAAAATACCTGTTTTCAAGTTTCAGTGACCGGTCGCTGTAGCAGCGTTTCATAAATCCTGCCCAAATTGGAAGTGCAGCTCTGGCACCCTGGCCATACTCCATCGAGGTAAACCTGATTCGCTCGTCATCAAATCCAGTCCATACAACAGCAACAAGCTGAGGGGTGAATCCTGCAAACCATGCATCCCTCATACTCTGGGTTGTGCCGGTTTTGCCTGCTGCTTCAATATCAAATCCGTATCGGGCACGAACTGCTGCACCGGTACCCTTCGTGATAACATCCTTGAGCATTGAAACCATCACAAAGTTGGTGGTAGAGTCAATGGCAAAACGCCTGTTTGGTTTATATGCCGATAAAAGGCGGTTATGCTTGTCCTCAACCTTCAAAATTGAGACCGGTTCATTCCAGAAACCGTTGTTGGCAAAGGTTGAAAATGCTCCGGCTAATTCAAGCGGGGTAACTTCTGATGTGCCGAGGGCTAATGACAAATTGGAAGATAACGGCGAAGAAATGCCCATTCTTTTGGCATAGCTGATTATTTCCGATGTGGAAAGGCGTTCATAAGCAAGCCTGACGGTAACCTGATTCAGTGAGTGGGCCAATGCTGTACGGAGTGTGGTCATCCCGCCCGATGAACCGTCGGAGTTTCTTGGTGACCAGACTGTGCCGTTACCGCTGTTAAGGGCAAGTGGCTGGTTAAGCACCTGAAAGTTAGCCGGAATCCCCTTGTCGATGGCAGCCGTATAGACAAAAGGCTTGAAGGTCGAACCTGGTTGACGTTTGGCCTGCCAGACATGGTCAAACTGATACTTGTAATCATCAGGTGAAAACTTGTTGCCCCCAACCCATGCCTTAACATGGCCGTTGGTCGGGTCGATAGCCACAAGGGCCACCTGTATTCTGGTTTTAGACTCAAGAAGTTCGTTAACCCATGCTTTGTCAGCTTTGACTTTAGCCATTGCCTCCCGGTCAGATAGCCCATCCTCCAAGAGGCTCTTAAATCGCTCACTTTCCCTTATGATCTGGTTTTTTAATGGATCTGGCCATCTCCATGATCGGTCAAATGCAGCCTGAAGCTCAGCAAGATGTTCGGCTGCAGCCTGCTGAGCATAGTTCTGCATTCGGCTGTCGAGCGTTGTCTGAATGGACAGGCCATCACGGTAGAGGTCAACGCTCCCAAGCATTGTTGAGGGCTTGATGGTCTGCCGGATATACTCAGTAAAGTAGGGAGCCAGGCCCTGATGGTTTACCGGTGTATATTTCAGCACTAGCGGGGTTTTCTGGGCAGTTGCCGCCTGTTTTGGCGTAATGAATTTTGCCTTTTCCATCAGAGAGAGAATAAGGTTCCTTCTGCTCGCAGAACTTGAAGGATCTTTCGCCGGGCTGTAAGTGGTAGGGTTTTTCAGTGTCGCAATAAGCGTGGCGCTTTCAGGCAGCGTCAGGCGGGATGCTGGCTTCCCAAAATAGGTATAGGCGGCAGCTTCTATGCCATAAGCACCGGATCCGAAATAGACAGTGTTGAGATAGAGGGCAAGTATTTCATCTTTGGTGTATGTTTTTTCCAGCTCAATGGCTGTAACAAACTCTTTGACTTTTCGGCTGACGGTACGTTCCTGGGTCAAATAGAGGTTTTTGGCAAGCTGCTGGGTAATGGTACTGGCTCCTTGCCATCGGGTGCGTCCCTTGAGGATATTTTCACCCATAGCTAGCGTAAGTCGTCGGAGATCAACGCCCCAGTGCTGGTAAAACGCGACATCTTCAGTAGCGATCAGTGCGTAGCGTGCAGAAAGCGGAATGGATTTAAGAGGAATGAAAGTGCGGTTTTTCAGAAAAAACTTATGGAGCAGGATGCCATCTTCTGAATAGACAAGAGAGGCAAGTTCCGGATTTGGATTTTCAAGTTCTTCAAGGCTCGGGAGACCCAAAAAATTTTGTATCGCATATAACTTGGGGCTTGTGAAAGTTATGGTGATCGACAAGGCAAGAAAGAGAAGCATGCCTTTGGCAAATATTTTACTCACAGTATCTGTTGATCTTTAGTGTTTTATTTTTTTTATAACAATAGTAACATTTGTGGTAGTCATGAAATCATCTGTTATGCATTGGCTGTATTTTCAAGCGATCTTTTTTTTATAAAATTGTTCAGCAAATTCAAAATGTTTGTTAAGCTCCCTGGCAAATTCAGCAGTCTCTTCAAGCATCGGCAAATGGCCGAGATCGGGGAATTTTGCGAGCCTTGTGGGTGCGGATGCCTTAGCTCTGCGTTTTTCATAAAGCGATATGGTTCCTTCAGGGGGAATGGTATGATCCGCCATTCCTACACAGCATAATAACGGTGAAGAAATATTGATAACATGTCGGGTGTAAGCCCTCAGTGCCTCAGGGTCGATGGAAAACTTGCCGACAGCATTGGTAGCATCTTTATCAGACTGAGTGAAATCTTCAATAATGATATCATGGTACTCTTTCGGAATCTCTTTGGATGCAGCTCTTTTGATAAAGAGACTTTTCAGCGGTTCATGTTGGAAAATGTTGCGGAAATTCATGGAAAAATCAATCAGTCCGCCAAGAAACATGAGGCCAAGTGAGGTAAAAGGCGTCTCTTCGAAAATACCGCAGGCAATGATGGTTGCAGACACAAGCGCCTCACGATAACGGATGCAGAGTTCAGTTGCAACCATGCCTCCCATTGAATGACCGACAATATGCAGCTGTTTTGATGTTTGCAGTCCAAGATGCTCAATAAGCGCACCTGCCTCATCGGTAAAGCCCTGAATGGTAAAGGCTGGTTTATAGCCTGTGATAATGGTTTTTCCCGTGCCGCTCTGGTCATAGGTAATACATCGGTAGTTCGTGGAGAGTACATTGACCAGTGGTTTCCAGTATCGGGAGGATACTGCCCAGCCGTTCACAAACAGCACTGCTGATTTCTCCTTGCCGGATGGATCTGAATCCGCAGTGTCTTCATAGTAAAGTCTACAGCGGGTGGACTCTAAATAACTCATATGAGTTGCATGGTTTATTATGGAGAGTAATACAAACCTAATATATAACAATAATAACTTATCTCCTGCCTCCCCGAGCTTGGGCCCTTTGCGCTATTTTGCGACTCATCGGTTCAATGAGTACATTACATTGGCTTAAACAGAGATTTCAATATTTATGAGTTGGCACAACATGGATTATTCTTTTACCGTTCTCATTACTTCCCTTGCAGACTTTATTCTCCATATTGATACCCATCTGCAGCTCCTTGCTGCACAGTATGGACTCTGGCTTTATGCCATTCTTTTTCTCATCATTTTCTGCGAAACAGGACTTGTCGTTACGCCCTTCCTTCCGGGCGATTCTCTGCTTTTTGCGGCTGGGTCAATTGCAGCCATGCCCGACTCATCCCTCGATCCCAACCTGCTTTTTATTCTTTTTTTTTCAGCAGCTCTGCTCGGCGATAACCTCAACTATCTGATCGGCCACAAGCTTGGACCAAAAGTGTTCAATTATCAAAAATCACGCTTTTTCAATCCCGAACATCTTGTCAGAACCAATAGTTTTTTTAAAAAACATGGAGGCAAGACGATCATCATCGCCCGGTTTATTCCTGTTATCAGGACATTTACTCCTTTTGTTGCTGGTATAGGTGCCATGCCATACAATCGCTTTATTCTTTTCTGTATTACTGGTGCGCTGTTTTGGGTGGGATTGTTTTGCTACGGCGGTTATTTTATCGGTCAGCTTCCTTTCGTGCAGCAGCATAGAAAGCTGATATTCCTGAGTATCATTGCTCTCTCCCTTTCACCTCCTTTTATAGGGTATCTAAAGCACCTGGTTGGTCGCAGGCAGGATACTCCGGATTGTTGATGGAATGTTGATAACTTGTTGGCACATTGGCCATTTGCTCATATAGTCGACAGTGGTGAAGCCTGCTTTAAGGGTGTTATTCTATTGATAACCGTATTTTATGAAATAATTTATGGACTTTTTTCAGGTTCCGCCCAAACCTGTCGTAACGATAATTGGAATCTTTAAACATTCGTGAAGTGGTACTGAGAGTGTGGATAAGTAATAACAAGAGAATGAAATGCGGCGTGGAAAACTCCTTTGGGAAAGAGGAAGAAGAATGCGAAAGCGCGAAATAATATTATTATAATCAATAGAATTTTTTATAATTAGTACCTTTTCAGTTTAAATCGGCGTATAGCGCAGCCTGGTAGCGCACTTCCTTGGGGTGGAAGGGGTCGTGGGTTCAAATCCCGCTACGCCGACTCTCCTGCCCGCACTCTCATCAGATTATTCCTTTGCACATCATATAACCATTGTGGTTCAATCTTGCGTTTAGCAATTCTCAAGCGGATTATTGGTGAAGAACTTCATAAGGATATCGGTGGTTAGTTGATAAGGAAAAGAGAAACCAGAGAGTAATAGCATGGAACTGCAGAATCTGAACGTTGTCGTGATTGGGGCGGGAGTCGGAGGGCTTGCTGCCGCAGCGTTGCTTGCCCGGAAAGGAGCAATGGTTACCGTGCTTGAAGCGCAGGACTACCCCGGCGGATGTGCGGCAACATTTGCTCGAGAAGGTTACCGTTTCGATGCAGGAGCTACGATTGGCTGCGGGTTTCATGTTGGCGGGCCGATGGACAGGCTCGGCAAAGAGCTTGGCATTCTCTGGCCGGTTTCACCCGAACCAGTTGCCTGGCAGTATCATCACAACTCGCTTCATCTTGATCTTCCTCCTCATCGTCTTGGTATTCTGGAACGCTTTCCAGGTTCAGCAACCTTCTGGAGGGAGCAGGCAGACATAGCCAAAATACTCTGGCATCTTGCCGAAGGGGGGCTTTCATGGCCTGTAAAAGGGGCGCGTGATCTTGCCCGTCTTGCCCGTAAAGGTATCGCCGGACTTCCCGGATCGGCCCATCTGCTTACATTTTCTACAAAAACAGTTTTAGAATGGCTTGCCTCCCATGGTCTCGACAGTGACCCGGATTTTGTCCGCTTTATTGATGCCCAGATTCTGGTTTCAGTACAGACCACCTCTCGGTATGCCAATGCCGTCAATGCCGCTATCGCGCTTGACCTGCCCCTTTCGGGTGCCTGCCGTGTTAAAGGAGGGATCGGAACGATTGCAGAGTTGCTTGCCGGGGCTGTTGAGGATAACGGCGGGGCTGTTCTTTACCGTAAAAAGGTTATTCGTATCGATTCAGTTCGTCGACAGGTTTTCGGTCTTGAAACTTCAGATGGCAGCGCTCTTGCTGCTGATTTTGTAATTGCAAACCTCCCGCCTGAATCTCTTGCTCTGCTCACTGGATTGGAGAACAAACCCGAGATTGTCATAAGCGAGAGTAAACAATGGAGCGCGTTTGTCCTCTACCTCGGCATGGATCTAGACCTGTTGAGTCCTTTGCCGACACATCATGTGCAAATTGTCGGAGCCAGTGGTGAGCTTGCAGAAGGGAACAGTATTTTTGTCTCATTTTCACCAGCTGAGGAACCAGGTCGTGCACCTGAAGGGCTTTGTGCAGTCACGATTTCCACCCATACAAGGCCTGAACAATGGTTTCAAGCGAAAGAGAAAGGGAGCGCTGTCTACAAGGAGCTCAAGAGTGCTTTCACCGAACATCTGCTTGATGTGCTTTCAGAACAGTTTCCTCAAGCCCGTGATGCAGTGCGAAGCATAACTGCCGGAACGCCTGTTACCTGGAAGCGCTATACCGGACGCTTTCAAGGCCTGGTGGGAGGTTATCCCCAGACCTCGCTGTTCAAGGTTCGTGGACCGGCAACTTCATTCGACAATCTTTTTCTTGTTGGCGACTCAATCTTTCCAGGGCAGTCCCTTCCAGGTGTTGTGACCGGAGCCAGACGAGCCATAGAATTGCTTTTGCAGTGGAACGACAAAACAGAGCGTGAGCAGTAATCTACTTTTATCCATCCGTCTTCTCTTTCTTTCTTCACTATATTTCACCCATGGATACCAAGGCGAAATTGCAGATTCTTTCCGGTGCAGCGCGTTACGACGCCTCGTGTGCTTCCAGTGGAAGCAGGCGTGAGGGGCCCTCAAGTGGAACCGGCAATACATCCACCAGCGGGATCTGCCACTCATGGGCGGATGATGGCCGCTGTATCTCTCTTCTGAAAATTCTGCTTTCCAATGACTGCATCTATGACTGTGCATACTGTGTGAACCGCTCCACTAATCCAGTTGAGCGCGCTTCATTTACAGCTCGCGAAGTGATAGATCTTACTCTTGAATTCTATCGTCGCAACTATATCGAAGGGCTTTTTTTAAGCTCGGCTGTCATGCAGAGCCCCGATCACACCATGGAACGTATGGTCAGGGTTGCCGAAACTCTCCGTACCGAAGAGCAGTTCGGTGGTTATATACACATGAAAATCATTCCCGGCTGCAGCAGTGAACTTGTGCGAAAAGCAGGGCTCTATGCCGATCGTATCAGTGTCAACATTGAACTGCCCTCACAGGCTTCCCTGCAGCGGCTTGCCCCTCAAAAGCATAAACATGCGATTCTTGAGCCCATGGCGCTTATCGGGCGGGAGATAGCAACCAGTCTTGTTGAACGCAAGGTTTGTCGACATGCTCCCCGGTTTGCACCGGCAGGCCAGAGTACCCAGATGATTATAGGGGCAAGTCCGGAAAACGATTTTCAGATACTGCGCCTTTCCCAGGGGCTCTACAAAAAAATGAATCTCAAGCGGGTTTATTACTCTGCTTATGTTCCAGTTACAGCGGACAACCGCCTTCCCGCACTTGCAGCGCCACCTTTACGACGCGAACACCGACTCTATCAGGCGGACTGGCTGTTGCGCTTTTACGGTTTTTCCGCCGAAGAGATTCTTTCGGATGAAGCCCCCCATCTCGATGAATCGTTTGATCCCAAGACTGCCTGGGCTCTGCGCCATCCGGAATTTTTTCCGGTCGAGGTTAACCGTGCAGACTATGCAACACTGTTGCGTGTGCCGGGAATCGGAGTGGTTTCAGCCAAGCGCATTGTCGCTGCCCGTCGATTTTCACCCATTACTCCTGAAGGCTTGAAAAAAATCGGTGTAGTTATCAAACGGGCAAAATATTTTATCATCTGCTCAGGCAGGTCATCTGAAAAACCTGATCAGTCCCCAACGGTGATCCGCCAAAGACTGTTGCTTGGTGCAGGTGGCGAAACTGCTGTGTCGGCTCATCCTGAACAACTGGTACTGCCCGGTCTTTTCGCATAATGTGATGAACAGCTACCTTTACGACGGTACTGCCGACGGCCTTTTGTCTGCCATATCGTGGATTCTTGAAGAGGAGGCAGATCCCGAAAAAGTTACGCTGTCAGAGCGTAAAGACACCCTTTTTGAAGAGGGATTTACGATCAGCACTGATGCACCCCGGGCAGAATCTCTTTTTTTTCGGCTGAAGCAGCATGCACCCGATGCAGCACATACCCTCTACTCTTTCATGCTCGCCGAAAAAGGGGAGATGGAAACCAGCCTGCTGCATTATGTTTCGCTAGCTTTCAGGCATGGCGACCAGGTAAAGGGTTATCTTACTCATCCAGCAATACGTGATATTGTCAACGTTGCAAAAAAAGCAGGACGGGAGCTGCACCGAATGAAAGGCCTTCTGAGGTTCGAAAAACTTCAGGATGGCGCCTATCTCGCGAAAATGGAACCCGACTGCAATATCATCCATCCCCTTGCCTACCACTTCAGCCGCAGGCTCAGAGCGCAGCACTGGTTTCTCTACGACGTCAAACGCCGCACCGCCGCCCGCTGGAATAACGGTTCACTTCAGTTCGGTACCATCGAACAATTCACCACCCCGGCACTCTCTGAAGATGAAAAAAAGGTGCAGGCACTTTGGCAGGCCTTCTTTAAAACCATCTCTATACCTGACCGCAAAAACCCCCGCCTCCAGAAATCAAACATGCCCATGAAGTACTGGAAATATCTTGTGGAGAAGCAGGGAGAGTGACGGCAGTTGCCAGTTGATTCCTTGCCAAATGTTGATCTTGCTTTGATGGAGGAGGGCTGAAGAATGCAGCAGCATCGTGCAGTTCGGAAAGTGCAGCTGGTGCAATGACGAGTTTCATTTCAGTGCTGCGCGAACCTGTGCAAGTGCATCAGCGATAGGAATGACATGGGTTGTGCCACTCTCGATCTCGGCAATTCTTCGTTCGGTTTCGATAGCCCAAGCTTCCTCAATTTCGGTATCTTCGTTTAAACTGGCGAGTAAAAGCTGGGCAAAAACTGCACGTTCAGCTGATGACAGTTTCATTGCTTCAGCTTCAAGTAATTCGAGTTGATTTTCCATAGTTCTTTTGCCTCCCTGTAGTGATCATAAAATTTGTAACTTTTCAAAGATATCAGGTTTTGTTGCAAAAGTCACAATCAGCTTATTACAAACACCAGACTGGATGAAAATAACAAACGGTGCAGGTATATCTTCTCAATGTATTGATGAGCTGAGTACCGTGGAGTAACAGCTCAGTGATAAATTAATTCTGAATCCAGATTGTTTATATTTGATATTGCAAGAGCTACCAGATACTTCTATGAGCCTGACAGAAACAGCAGAAAAAGCAATTGCCGCCTATGGCGGACGTGCGCTTTGGCAAAATGCCAAAACTCTGGAAACTGAGATAAGTGCTTCCGGACTGGCGTTTACCCTGAAACGGCGACCGTTTTTCCGCCATGCCAGAATGATTTTGGATGTTCACAGGCCATTTTCCAAATTGACCCCGATTGGCCGAAACCTTGGCATTACGGGAGTGCTTGATGGTCTTGATGTCCGTCTGGATAATCAGGAAGGCAAGGTTCTGTCAGAGCGGAAGAATGCTCGGAATTATTTCAAAATTGGCAGAAGGTTATTCTACTGGGACGACCTCGATATGTCCTATTTTGCCAACTATGCATCCTGGAATTATTTTACCCTTCCGGCGTTGCTTATGCGTGAGGACATCGTCTGGAAGGAGCTTGAACCGGGTTTGCTGGAGGCTCGATTTCCTGGTGAGATTCCTACCCACAGCAGGGTTCAGCGATTCAGGTTTGACCCCGAGACCGGCCTCCTGATGCAGCATGACTATACTGCAGATATCATCAGTCCGCTTGCAGCCGCATCCAATGTTGTTCTGAAGCATGCGCAAAACAGCTCAGGACTTGTTTATCCCTCAATAAGGAGGGTAACCCCGAAGGGGCCGAAAGGCAAGCCGCTCGGAGGGCCGGTCTTGATTCACCTTGACATTCACGATTTCTGGCTGATTTAGGCAACGCATGAATAATAAAGCATGGCAATTCTGGCAATCGATCAGGGCACAACAGGAACCACCTGCATACTCTGTGACACGAAGGGTGGAGTTGTTGCGAAAGCGTACCGTGAGTTAACCCAGCGTTATCCCCAGGCAGGGTGGGTAGAGCACGATCCGCAAGAGATCTGGCAGAGCGTTGTGCGGTGTGTGAAGGAACTGAAAGCTCAATGTTCGCAACCTATTGCCGCCATTGGCATTACGAATCAGCGTGAAACCACCATTGTCTGGGACAGGATAACCGGCGAACCGGTTCATAATGCCATTGTCTGGCAATGCAGAAGAACCAGCGAACTGTGTCGTCGATACGAAGCGGAACAAGAGAGTATCACAGCAAAAACCGGACTGCCGCTTGATGCCTACTTCAGCGCAACAAAAGTCCGATGGATTCTTGATCATTGTTCATCTCTCAATCCAGATAACCTTCTTTTCGGTACAGTTGATACCTGGCTGGTCTGGAAACTGACCGGAGGCAGGGTACATGCAACCGATTTCACCAATGCATCAAGAACTCTGCTCTTTAATATCAGGGAGAAAAAGTGGGATGAAGAGCTGCTTGCACTTTTTGAGATACCTGCATTGCTTTTGCCTGAAGCCAGAAACTCAATGGATGATTTCGGCAGGGTGACAGCTTTGGAAGAGCTTGATGGTGTGCCGATTGCCGCTGTTGCGGGCGATCAGCAGGCAGCTCTTTTTGGACAGTGTTGTTTCGAACCTGCGTCAATCAAGAATACCTATGGTACCGGCTGCTTCATGGTTATGAACACGGGTGATACTATTATTCAGTCGCATAACGGCCTCCTGACAACGCTTGCAATCAATGCGGCGGGCATGCCATGTTACGCTCTTGAGGGATCGGTCTTTATCGGCGGAGCAGTGGTTCAGTGGCTGAGGGATGAGCTGAAGCTGATTAAGAACGCAGGGGAATCCGAGACAATGGCGCGTGAAGCCTCGACGAATGCAGGGGTTTATATCGTGCCAGCTTTTGTAGGTCTTGGTGCACCCCATTGGAAGATGGAGGCACGGGGAGCCATGGTCGGGCTGACGAGAGGCACTAACAGAAATCATATAGTCCGCGCAGCCCTCGAATCGATAGCCTATCAGTCCTGCGATGTTTTCCAGGCTATGGTGGCTGACACAGGAATCGTTCCGAAAGAGCTCATGGTTGATGGAGGGGCAGTGAACAACTCATTCCTTATGCAGTTTCAGGCAGATATCCTGGATGTTCCGATCTTGAAACCGGCAAATATCGAATCGACATCGCTCGGCGTTGCGTATCTTGCCGGATTGCAGACAGGAATATGGAAATCAAGCCATGAGCTTCTGGCGTTGCATAAGGTACAAAGCATCTACACACCTGCCATGGAGCAAGAAGCAAGAGAGATGCTTTTAAACGGATGGCAGAAAGCTCTGCGCCAGACTATGGCTGTATAGCTGAGAATTCATTCAATCATAAATCAATGAAATACAATGACAAATTCCATCGATCAGACAACCGACAGCGGAAAAACCGTAACCTGTCCTCAATGCGGAAAATCGTTTACCTGCAGCCTTTCGCCAGCATGCTGGTGCGCAACAAGAGTCGTTCCGATTGAAGTGAAAGAGCATCTTGCCGAACGCTATACAACATGCGTCTGCAGCACCTGTCTCGACGAGTTGATTGCAAAAGCCGGTTCAGGAGAAAGTGCCTGAGGTTTTTTTACCGGACGAAAGGCTAAAACTCAGGCTGAATTCTGTTGAAATGCAGCAACCGATCCTGTACATTAGCTCATTGAACTAGCGTAATCGCAAAACACTTTCATGCAAAAAGAAACCATCACTATTCTCGGATGCGGCTGGCTTGGACTGCCACTGGCAAAAGCGCTTGTTAAAGCTGGCTATCTGGTCAAGGGATCGACGACGAACGAAGAAAACCTTGAAACACTTCGTGATGCAGGACTTGAACCTTTTCTGGTTGAGCTCGATCCGGAGGTGACCGGAGACGATATTACCGAATTTCTGCACAGCGATATTCTAATTGTCAACATACCGCCTGAGAGGCGCGACGATATTGTTGAGTACCATATTGAACAGTTTTCTTCCCTTATCGATGCTCTTGGCCAATCGCCTGTTCGCTCGGTGCTGTTTGTAAGTTCGACGTCGGTCTATCCATCCCTCAACAGGGAGGTTACCGAAGAGGATGCTGTTGATCCTGAAACCCTGTCAGGCCAGGCTCTGCTGCTTGTCGAGGAGATGCTGATGCAGGAGAGCGGGTTTCAGACTACTGTGCTGCGCTTTGGCGGTTTGATCGGTTATGACCGTAACCCGGAAAAGTATCTTTCCAGCATGAAAGAGATTGTCAATCCAGATCAGCCGATGAACTTCATACATCGCGATGATTGTATCAGGATAATCTTAGAGATCATTCGTCTGCAGCAGTGGGGCGAGGTGTTCAATGCCTGCAGTCCGGTTCACCCCCTGCGACGAGATTACTACACTAAAGCTGCGGAAGAAAACGGCATATTATTACCTCCCTTTGCATCTTCTACAGAGCCTGTTTCTTATAAAATAGTTAATAGTACCAAGCTTACCAGTGCCTTGCACTACCAGTTTCTCTATTCGGATCCGCCAGTTCAGCAGGAATAGCTTAGCGGTATCGTTTTTTCAGCCCAATCGATGATAACAGTGAAGAATGCATGGGGAGAGTGTATCGCAACTCCGGTTTTCAGAACAGGAAATGCCATAGATTCTTTACACTCTTTACAGCATAAACTCCAGATCGCACCCTTGTGCTTTTGATTCCTCGACAAACTGCTTGAGATCGACAATAAAAGCAAGAAACCTTGCCGGATCAATGTCACGGAAGTAAGCTGTCCGCAACGGTTGATCCTGCCAGCCGAGCAGGATTATTTCCTTGTTTTCCGGATTGATTGAAGCTGTGCATTCATCGATAATGCCGTTCATCAATTCAAGCCTGCTGTTATGCAGAAAAGCCTCATCCCAGCTGTCAAGTCCGTTGTTGCTTTCAGAAAGGAATGGCAGTTTGTTTAAAGCCTCAGCCATGCCATAATGGAAAAACGCGGCATAGTCGTGGCTGTCCATTGCAAGGGAGCTGTATGTTGTGTAGGTTTTGTCCTGAAGCCTTATCCTGTTTACTGTTCCGGTCCGGTAAATTGATAATTCACGGTGCTCGGGATTACTGTCGTTGATAAGGATATGCTGAACATTCATAGAGGATCGAGGAAAGAAAGAACCTTTAACCGGTCAAAAGAGTTTTCTGATTTATGGAATTGGTTTTATAAGTAGCTATCTTTATGAATAAATCTTTTTAGTTCATGTTTTCAGACACAGAGAGCAGAATATGTTTGATACAGGATATTCATAACAATTATACCGATAATTAAAGAATGGAAGGCAATTTTTCAAATAGAGTACAGGATGTCATTCGCCTGAGTCGGGAGGAAGCGCTCAGGTTAGGTCATGACTATATCGGCACCGAGCATCTTCTTCTTGGTCTTATAAAGGAAGGCGAAGGTATTGGGGCCAGGATATTGAAGAACCTCAAGATAGATTTATACAGCCTCAAACAGAAAATTGAGGAAAGCACTCATGCTAAGGTTCCTGCAACCCAGATGGGTAATGTGCCTCTTACGAAGCAGGCAGAGAAGGTTCTGAAAATTACCTATCTCGAAGCAAAAATCTGCAAGTCAAGTGTGATAGGAACTGAACATCTCCTGCTGTCAATCATGAAAGGTGACGATAATATTGCCGCGCAGATTCTTGAACAGTTCGGCGTTACCTACGATCTCGTAAGGGATGAACTCACGAATATTACCAGCAGCAGGAGTGAGTCCGACGAGCCGCCAATGGAGGGAGCATACTCGTCTGGGGGGGCAGAACGTCAGCCAAAGAAAGCAGATCCGCGAAAAGGCGAGAGAACCAAGACCCCCGTACTCGACAACTTTGGTCGCGATCTTACCCGTCTTGCCCTTGAGGACAAGCTTGATCCTATCATCGGACGTGAAAAAGAGATCGAACGTGTAGCACAGGTTCTGAGCCGCAGAAAAAAGAACAATCCGGTCCTTATAGGAGAACCTGGCGTTGGAAAGACTGCCATTGCTGAAGGCCTTGCGCTCAAGATTGTACAGCGTAAGGTATCGAGAGTTCTCTACGACAAGAGGGTAGTTGCCCTTGACCTGGCTGCGCTTGTTGCCGGAACCAAGTACAGAGGTCAGTTTGAAGAGAGGATGAAAGCCCTCATGAATGAACTCGAGCGGTCGCGCGATGTGATTTTGTTCATCGATGAACTGCATACCATTGTCGGGGCCGGTGGAGCTTCTGGTTCACTCGACGCAAGCAATATCTTCAAGCCCGCACTTGCACGTGGTGAACTGCAGTGTATTGGAGCAACCACGCTTGACGAATACCGACAGTTTATTGAAAAAGACGGCGCTCTCGACCGGAGGTTTCAGAAAATCATGGTTGAGCCGACCTCGGTTGATGAGACCATCCAGATTCTCAACAATATCAAATCGAAGTATGAAGCACATCACCATGTGAACTATTCTGAAGACGCTATCGAAAAAGCAGTAAAGCTTTCCGAGCGTTATATCACAGATCGCTTTCTTCCCGATAAAGCCATTGATGTTATGGATGAGGCGGGTGCAAGGGTTCATTTAAGCAACATACATGTTCCTAAGGAGATTCTTGAGCTTGAAAAATCCATAGAGGAAATCAAGGCAGAGAAGAATCAGGTCGTGAAGATGCAGAATTTCGAAGAAGCTGCAAGGCTTCGCGACAAGGAGAAAAATCTTCTTGATGCCCTTGATCATGCCAAACAGGAGTGGGAAGACAGGGCGTCAGAAAGCATATACGATGTCACAGAGCCCGATATTACCTCTGTTATCGCTATGATGACCGGTATTCCGGTAGCAAGGGTCGCACAGTCGGAATCAAAAAGACTCCTCACCATGGAGGCAGATCTTACAAAAGAGGTTATCGGTCAGGATGAGGCAATTAAAAAGATAACCAAGGCAATACAGCGTACACGTGCGGGTTTGAAAGATCCCTCGCGTCCTATTGGATCATTTATTTTTCTAGGTCCTACCGGTGTCGGTAAAACAGAGCTTGCCAAGGCATTGACCCGATATATTTTTGACACTGAGGATGCCCTTATCAGAGCCGATATGAGTGAGTATATGGAGAAGTTTTCGGTCAGTCGTCTTGTTGGGGCGCCTCCGGGATATGTCGGTTATGAAGAGGGCGGTCAACTGACGGAAAAAGTTCGTCGTAAGCCCTATTCAGTCGTTCTTATCGATGAGATTGAGAAGGCCCATCCCGATGTGTTCAACATCCTGCTTCAGGTACTCGATGAAGGCGTGTTGACAGATGGAATGGGTAGAAAGGTTGACTTCCGCAATACCATCATCATCATGACATCGAACATTGGTGCTAAAGACATTAAAAGTTTCGGTGCAGGATCAGGCATGGGCTTTACAGCTCCTGATGATTCCACCGGAAACTACAAGGCCATGAAGTCAACCATCGAAGATGCTCTTAAGCGGGTGTTCAATCCAGAGTTCCTGAATCGTATCGATGATATTATAGTGTTTCACCCGCTCGAAAAACAGCATATTTTCAAAATTATTGATATTACTGCCGGCAAGCTTTTCAAGAGGCTCCATGAAATGGGTATCGAGGTCGAAATCGACGACAAAGCCAAGGAGTTTCTTGTCGATAAGGGCTATGACCAGAAATATGGCGCACGTCCATTGAAAAGGGCCCTGCAGAAATATGTGGAAGATCCACTTGCCGAAGAGATGCTCAAAGGTCGCTTTTCTGAAGGCAGCACGATCAGGATCGCCTTTGATGAAAAGGAGAATGAGCTCCGTTTTCTTGATGGAGCCACTCCTGCAAAAAAAGGCAAACGCGAGGAAAAGCTTGACATAGAATAAGTCTTGACAATTAAATAGGAAATAAAAAACCCCGTTTTCCGGGGTTTTTTATGTATAGCTAAGGCTGCTGCAGCGGCCGAGGGTGGTCTTTCACTGCGGCAAGAGAGTGCTGCAGGAGTTCTTCGGGCAGCGGGTAATCATGGAGCTTCCCTGAAAGGAAGGCATCATAACCCTGAAGATCCATAAGTCCATGGCCCGACCAGTTCATGAGAATCACCTTCTCCTTTCCTTCATCTTTTGCTTTTCTTGCTTCACGGATAGTCTGTGCAATGGCATGTGACGTTTCCGGGGCGGGAATAAACCCTTCGGTATGGGCAAAGAGCAGAGCTGCCTCGTAACACTCCGTCTGTCCAATGGCAGTAGCATCAATCAGACCAAGCTGCTTGACATGGCTCACCAGCGGGGCCATACCGTGATAGCGCAATCCTCCGGCATGGATGGCAGGAGGAATAAAGCCGTGTCCAAGACTGTGCATTGGCAGCAGTGGTGTCATTTTTGCTACATCTCCGTTATCATATATGTAGGGGCCTCTGGTGAGAGTCGGGCAAGCTTCCGGTTCTGTTGCAATGATCTGCACTTCTCGTCCGTGAATTTTATCACAGATAAAAGGAAAACTGATGCCTGCAAAATTCGAGCCTCCGCCAGCACAACCAATCACGATATCAGGATAAAGGCCAACTTTTTCGAGCTGTTTGCGGGCTTCAAGGCCTATAATGGTCTGGTGCAGCATCACATGGTTTAAAACGCTTCCCAGTGCATAGCGCGTATCATCATGCTCTACTGCTTGCTCGATAGCTTCGCTGATCGCAATGGCAAGGCTTCCCGGAGTATCCGGTGTTTCACCCAGAATCCTGCGTCCTATTGCGGTTTGATCGCTTGGGCTTGCAATGCAGTCGGCTCCCCATGTTTTCATCATGATTTTGCGGAAAGGCTTCTGGTCGAAGCTGATACGTACCATAAACACCTTGCAGTCGATACCGATAAGCTTGCAGCTCATGGCAAGTGCACTTCCCCACTGTCCGGCCCCGGTTTCAGTAATGAGATGTTTTATGCCGAACTCTTTGTTATACCATGCCTGGGCGACCGCAGTATTCGGCTTATGGCTGCCGGCGGGAGAAACACCTTCGTTTTTATAAAAAATCTTTGCAGGAGTTTGCAAGGCAGCTTCAAGCCTTCTAGCCCTTGTCAGCGGTGAAGGTCTCCATAGTTTCAGGATAGCCTGTATCTCCTGGGGAATATCGATCCACCGTTCAGTGCTCATTTCCTGCTCAATCAGGTTCATCGGAAAAACTTTCGCAAGGGCATCCGGTCCAACCGGCTTACCGTCCGGACCTAAAGGTGGTGGAAGCGGTATAGGCAGATCAGCCTGAATGTTATACCATTGACGAGGCATTTCGTCCTCAGTCAGCAGGATCTTCGTGAAGTCAGAACTCATGTTGGTGACGATTTGTTTTTCGTTGCAATATTACTGAATATCGGAGAAATTGGGTAACTATCAGGAAGATGTGGTGCCGAAGACGGGAATCGAACCCGTACGTCCATTGCTGAACACAGGATTTTAAGTCCTGGGCGTCTACCAGTTCCGCCACTTCGGCCTTCATAACATGAGACATGGGCAAGCAATTTACTATCTTCAACGTGTTTCCCCAAAAATAAATAGTGCATGCTCAACCCTTTTTTTCAAGCAAAGGGAGCGGTTACGAGCTGAAATGATCAAATCCCTTGATTGAAGTGAGATCAATGGTCATACCGTAAATATCGCTCAGCAGCAGACCTTCTTCCGTGTCGGTCGTTTCGCCGATGACCGATATCTCCTTATTATCGGCAATTGCCTCATACTCCTCTTTCGGAATTGTAAAAAGCAGCTGATACTCCTCGCCACCCGACAAAGCCCAGGTAAGAGCATCATCCTGAAGCTCATCGGCAATGCGTCGAGTGCTGGGATGGATAGGGATACGGCTTTCATGAATCAGCGCTCCTGTATTTGAACTTCGGCAGATATGCTGGAGATCCGGGCTCAGTCCATCGGAGATGTCGATCATCGAAGAGGGACGGATATGCCTGGAGTGCAATAACCTTACGATATCGATGCGTGCAAGAGGCAGCAGATGGTGTTGTATTGCATCGCTGTACTCTTTCAGGTCGGCCATCACGCTCTTATCATAAGGCTCGTTGTTTTCAATATGCTCCAGCATGATCTCTTTTTCACGCATAAGCAGTTTAAGCCCGGCAGCGGAACCGCCAAGAGTTCCGGAAACACAGATAAGTTCTCCCGGTTTGGCACCACATCGACGGGTTAGCTGCTCACTGGAAACCTCCCCGATCATCGATATTGAAATGACAAGTCCCGAACGGGATGAAGAGGTATCGCCTCCGGCAATGGCAAGTCCGTACTCCTTTGCCGCATAGCTCATACCCCCGTAAAGCTCCTCAATCATTGCAACTGAAAAGGATGAGGGAATGGCAATGGAAACAAGAGCATAACGAGGCAGGGCATTCATGGCGCAGATGTCTGAGACATTGACGCTGATGGATTTGCTTCCGAGAAGTTTCAGAGGTGTCGTCAAGAGATCAAAATGTATCTGGTCGACAAGCATATCGGTTGTTGCTACCTGCAAAAGCCCTTCGGAAGGTTGATAAACAGCACAGTCATCCCCGATTCCTGCCATCACTTGTGTTACGGCATGAAGGGTGGGTTCCGCAATAGCAGCGATTTTGTCTATCAGTCCGAATTCACCGATCCCTGAGATAGCTTTATATGGCATATTTTTACGTAAATTAAATTTTTCTCTTAACTATTCTCTGGCATGCTTCTTTTTCATTAACGCAGCAGGTGTTTCAATATTTCAATAACGTAGATGGTAATATCTCCTTTTTATGGGTTTTTTTGACAAGTTCAAAATATCAAGGCTTAAGGAAGGGCTCGAAAAAACCCGGGATACTCTTCGTGACAAGCTTTCAATTATTACAAAGGGTAAAACAGAGATAGACGACGAGTTTCTTGAAGAACTTGAAACGATTCTTGTAGCAGCCGATGTCGGTGTCGAAACCACACTCGGGATTGTCGATGCAATCACTGAGCGGGCAAAAAAGGAGACCTATCGATCGGAAGAGGAGCTGAACCGGATGCTGATGGATGAGATTCAGCAGATGCTTCGTGAAACAGGAGAGGAGCATCCGCTTGATTTTGAAGCTGTGCTTCCGGCAAAACCCTATGTGATTTTAATTGTTGGAGTGAATGGCGCCGGAAAGACCACCAGTGTTGCTAAACTGGCACATAACTATGAAAAAGCAGGCAAAAAAGTCATTATAGCTGCTGCTGATACCTTCAGGGCCGCTGCTTATGAACAGCTGAAGATATGGGCTGACAGGGCAGGTGTTCCTCTTATTGGTCAGGGTCAGGGTGCTGATCCGGCATCAGTGGTTTACGATGCTGTCAGTGCTGCGGTATCCAGAAATGCCGATGTAGTGCTGGTGGATACTGCTGGCCGTTTGCATAATAAAAGCCACCTGATGGAGGAGCTTGCCAAGATCATGCGGGTAGCGACGAAGAAGATTCCGGAAGCTCCCCATGAAGTGTTGCTGGTGCTTGACGGTACAACCGGCCAGAATGCAGTGCTGCAGGCAAGGGAATTCACACGTTTTGTCAAGGTGACCGGGCTTGTGGTTACCAAACTTGACGGAACGGCAAAAGGCGGGATTGTGCTCTCCATTTCACGAGAGCTTAATCTGCCGGTTAAATATATCGGTATTGGTGAAAAAATAGATGACCTTCAGCTTTTTGATCGAGCTGAGTTTGTTGAAGCCCTTCTGGGTCGATAGCTGTACTCACATTTCAGGTGAATCAAACAAGAGCGGAATGTATTGCCTGAGCTGCTCAAGAGTCTTTTGCCAATCGGCGACACGGAGAAGATGAGTGCTGTTCGGTGTATCCTGAGCGCCAAGGCGGGGTGCAAGTTGAGAGGTTTCATGGAGCGAAGCGAGAAACTCCGACAACTTGTGCTCCATTTTTTCAGGATTTCTTATGATCACGATATGGGTTATTTCAGTCTCGGTATGCTCAAGAAGATAATCGATATGCCAATGGAGTTTTTTGCCTGCGGCTTCAATGGCGCAGGTTCCAATACCATCATCGATGGAGAAAAATTTTAATAGTGCTGCCCGAATATTATGTGGCTGCAATCCGTTGGAACGCGAGGCGTGTCTGATAAGCCTTCTGGCAAGCGGATTCCCCGATCTGCCCTGAGCAGAGCCTACATAGATATAATCGCCGTCAGCTATGGTAAACTGCCTGGATTTCTGAAACCTGCCGAATGCAAGCTGAAAAGTGCTGTAAATCCGAATGAAGAGGATATACGAACCCATAGGGTATTTAGTGCCGAAAATGGTAAACTGCGAGACAGACATTGTTTTTTGTTGATTTTGATGCAATATTAGCGTTCTGGATTGGCGAACAGAAAACCTGTTCATGTTGATTGTAAGATAAGTGTTTCGGGATGTTTTCGATTGGTAACAGCACAAAGCGAGTTCTTTCGATGAAAAAGTCGGAACAGCTTCTGGAGCTCAGGCGAAGGGATATGGTTGAAAAATTGAAAGCGTACGGTATTGCTGACCGTCGCGTACTTGATGCTTTTCTTGAAGTTCCCCGCCATCTTTTTTTTGACAGTGAAGCTCTGGAGTTGGCATACAACGATGCAGCATATCCTATAGGGTTTGGTCAGACTATTTCCCAGCCCTACACGGTTGCTTATATGACTACCTTGCTTGTTGAACGCTGCTCTTCAGGAAAAGTGCTCGAAATTGGTACGGGATCCGGTTATCAGGCGGCAATTCTTGATGCCCTCGGTTATTCGGTCTTTACTGTGGAACGGATTTTTGAGCTTTATGAAAAGGCAGAGAAACTTTTTTCAAGACTTGGTCTGAATATCACCTGTCGCTTTGGAGATGGTACGCTTGGATGGATTGATGAGGCTCCTTTTGATGGTATTATAATAACGGCAGCATCTCCAGGGGAACCGCAGACGCTTTTGGATCAACTTGCCCATAACGGATGCATGGTTATTCCTATAGGAGACTCCTGTTCACAGCAGATGACAGTTATCTGCAGATTGGATAATGACTTCAGGAAAGAGGTATTTCAGCAGTTTTCTTTTGTGCCGCTGGTCGGCAGGGAGGGGTGGAACGATACTGGTTTTTAACAACATCTTAACGAAGGGATAAGCTATGGCTGTAATGTCCAGCTTGCGGGATAAAACTCATATTATATTGTATACCCTTTTGGCAGCATTTCTTGCGCTGATTGTTTTTGAGTGGGGTATGAATTTTTCCGGATTTACCGGCAAGGCCAATCAGGCTGGGAAAATCAATGGAAAGTCTATTCCATTCAATCAGTACGATGAGGTATACAAGGAGTATACCGAGAATTACAGGAGAAATAATCCTGGCGCTGAAATGACGTCTGAAAGCGAACTCGGACTTCAGGAGCAGGCATGGAATACGGTCATTGACCAGACCCTGCTTGAAGAGCAGTTTGTGAAATTCGGCATAGGACTTCAAGACCAGGAAGTTGTCGAAGCACTTGACAGCCCGAATCCTCCTCTGGTAATTCGTCAGAATTTCAGTAATCCGGCAACAGGAGCCATCGATCGAAAAAAATTGGATGCTGCCCGTCGTGATCCGCACAGTAAGGAGTTATGGCTGCAGGTTGAGCAGATTGTCCGCAGGGAACTTAAGATCAACAAACTGATCAGAGCTCTTCAAACCCTCGATCGTGTAACCGACAGGGAGATAAGCGATATCGTCAGCAGGCAGTTTTCACGTTTTTCAGCCTCTTTTATTCCGTTTCCTTTCAGCTTTGCAGGAGCCGACAGCAGCTTTCCGATAAAGGAAGAGGAAACAAAAAAATATTTTGATGACCATAAAGAGCTTTTTAAACAGGTTCCTTCCAGAAAAGCCGATTTTGTTTTTTTCCCTCTGGCTCCTTCATCAAAAGACAGTCTTGGAGTTCGCAAAGAACTTGAAACAATCCGAACAGAGTTTGCCGGGCCTGTCAACGACGCCGATTATGTAAAAGTGCAGAGTGACCGTCCGACAGGTATCAACGTTACCTATAGTCGTGCTGATTTTTCTCCATCAGCCGGCGAGACTGTGTTCAGCTCTTCAAATTTAAAGCAGGGAACCATTGTCGGCCCGATAGCTGATCGGGGTGAATATCGCTTGATAAAGATCAAACAGCTCACCTCTTTAGCCCAGCCTGTTGCCAGGGCATCGCATATTCTTTTGCGTTTCAATCCTGCAAGCAGGGAAGATGTACAAAAAGTGCGCGAACTCACCATGATTATCTCCAGACAGCTTCAGGCAGGTGTTCCCTTTGAAGAACTTGCAAAAAAATATTCAGCCGACATTGCCAGCGCCGTCAATGGTGGCGACGTAGGATGGTTCAGCAAAGACCGAATGCTCCCTGAATTTTCTGCGGCTGTTTTCAATGCGCGTCAGGGTTCGATAGTCGGCCCGGTTCAGACACAGTTTGGGCTTCATATTATCAAAGTTACCGGTTTTGATCAGACCGCAGTTGTCTGTTCGGAGATAGTCAGAAAAATAAAGCCTTCAACGGAAACGGTAGATAGCGGACGTCGTCTTGCTATGGTTTTTCAGCAGAACGCCAAGGAGAAAGGTTTCGACAAGAGCGCTGCAAGTGCCAGGTTGACAATTAACAAAACTGCTGAATTCGGCAGACACATGCCTGTCGCACCGATTGGTTACAGTGAAAAAATTACAGCATTTGCCTTTAAGGCGCAGGAAGGCGACCTTTCGGATGTTCTTGAGACCGAAAAAGGTTTTTTTGTCATGCGTCTGACTGGTAAGAATGATACCGGATATCGCTTGCTTGACAATGAGCTGAAATCGAGGATTAATGCCGAACTTGTACGTGAAAAGAAAAGTGCGGTTCTGGAGAAAAAACTTGCTGTAATGGCAAAAATACCGGGTCAGACCCTTGAAAAAATTGCAGAACAGAATCCCGCTCTGCATGTGGTCACCGCTGATGAAATTCGTTGGAGCGATGGATTTATTCCTGGATACGCTGTTGACAGGCCTCTGGTTGAGGCAATGTCGGGACTTGATGCAGGCAGGCTCTCTAATCCGGTGAAAACATCCGATGGTTATGCCCTTGTAATGCTGAGCAGGAAAACTCTTCCTGCCGGGCTTGACCTTAAAGCAGAAAAAGCCGGTATAGCACCGCAATTGCTCCGTGCAAAACAGGAACAGTTGTTTGCTGAATATTTTGCTTCAGTACGCAAGAATGCGAAAATAGAGGACTTGCGCCCTTGAAACACTCGTTCGATATCTCGTCAATGATCTGCCTGGAAGGCTTCCAGGCGGGCTTTGATCTTTGAAGAGGTATCCAGTTTCAGGCACTCTATAGCAAGAGCTTCAGTTTCGGCAATTGAGTAGCGGGAGACCAGTGATTTAAGTTTCGGGATATCTGAGGTGACCACGCTGAATCTTCTCAATCCGCATCCTAAAAGGTATGGCAGAGCAAGAGGGTCTGAACCCATATCTCCGCAAATTATAACTTTGCAGTGGTTTTTATTGGCAGTCTGGATGACGCGGTGCAACTGTCGGATAATTGCAGGATGGAATTTTTCAAAGAGACTCTGTACAATGACATTGTTTCTGTCAACTGCAAGTGTGTACTGAGTGAGGTCATTGGTTCCTATGCTGATGAAATCAGCACATTTTGTGATCTCTTCAATAAGCTCTACAGCCGCCGGCACCTCTACCATTGCACCGACTCCAGGTTTTTCAATCTCCCACTCCCCTGCTCTGGTTAATTCCGAATAATGTTTATCTACGGCTGTCCGGACATGCCGGATCTCATCGACCGAAATGATCATGGGAATCAGAATAGCTAAGTTACCATGGATATTTGCGCGTATTATAGCCCTGAGCTGGTTATCGAGTATCTCCGGTAAATCAATCAGGATTCTGATGCCTCTCCATCCGAGGTTGGGATTTGGTTCCTTGACCGGAGAGTAGATCAGTTTGTCCCCTCCAATATCAAACAGGCGTACATCAAGGGGCATGGGGCTGATCATTTCAGCCATTTCCAGATAATAGGAAAACTGTTCGGACTCTTTGGGTACGTTATTGCCATTGGTAATGAGGTTTTCGCTTCTGAACAGTCCTACCCCTTCAGCTCCGGCAGGACTTACGGCGTGCAGCTCTTCCTTGAAATCAATATTAGCGTTAAAAGTGATTCTTATTCCGCATTTTGTTGTAGCTGGGAGCATAGCCGTAAGGGATGTATCCTCTTCATATTTTTTCTCGGCCTCTTTTTTGCTGATATATTGCGCAATAGTTTTTTCTTCAGGATTTGTGATCACCGTTCCGGTACTTCCGTCAATGATCAGTTGCATACCGGTTGTTATCTTTTGTGAGAAGTTGCCAAGTCCTACGACAATAGGAATATTGAGAGACTTGCATATCAGTGAAATATGCGACGTACTTCCTCCTGAATCGGTTACAAATCCCTTGATATTGTTGCGGCTGAAAAGAATAATATCTGCAGGGGAGAGGATATCTGCTGCAACAATAACCCCTTCCGGCAGCCATGAGTTCAATTTCTTGATGTGAAGGTTTCTGATAATCCGGTTTTTGATATCTTGCAGATCATCGGCCCGTTCCTGAAAAATCACATCATTGGAATTGACAAATTTTTCCAGATAGTGGTCGAACTCTTCTTCAATAACCAGATGCGCTGGTTTACGCTCCGAGCCGATACGTTCGGCAATGGCATCAATCAGCACAGGGTCGTGAAGCATCATGATCTGGGCCTGAAACAAATTGGAATATCCCTTTCCAAGTTTTCTTATGGTAACCCGTTCTATTTTTTTCAGTTCCTTTTCAGAGCGGAGAAGGGCTGTGAAAAACTTTTCGATCTCTTCACTGATATTTTTTTCATGCAGCTCCTTGATGTTATGATCACCCTTTTCTTTAACAAATACATAGCACTCCCCGATCGAAATACCTCTTGATGCACCAATCCCGGTATAGCACTCTTCGTTACTGTTGACCGGAGGTTCTGGCGTTATTGACCTGCACGAAGTGGAAATCAGTGGGTGATTGTTTTTTGACATAATGGAGGTTTTAAAAAGGTGCGTCGTCATTTGTGATGAATGCGCCAGCATTCGTTTTTTCCTGTTCCGGCAATGAAGGGATATAATGATTCAGTTCCTGAGCAGCTCCTGATCCCTCCCCGCCGGACACATAACTGTTGGTCGTTGACTTAAAGCGTCCATAATTTTTCAGGAATAATAACCGTATATCTCCGATCGGGCCGTTTCTCTGTTTGCCGATGACAATTTCAACAACATCTTTTGTTGATGAACCGTCTTCAAATGTTGTTTTGCCATACATTTCCGGCCTGGAAAGGAACATCACAACATCAGCATCCTGTTCGATAGAGCCGGACTCCCTGAGATCACTGAGCTGGGGCCTTCTGTCACCCGAGCGTTGTTCGACAGAGCGGTTAAGCTGTGCAAGGGCAATGACTGGAATATTCAGTTCCTTGGCCAGTGCTTTCAGCGAGCGGGATATCTGTGCGATCTCCTGTTCCCTGTTTGTTCTGCCATCCCTGACAGGTGTCACCAGCTGAAGATAATCGACTACAACCATACCGATATTGTGCTCCTGCTTCATCCTTCTGGTTTTAGCGGCAAGCTCCATAATGGAAATACCGGCAGTATCGTCAATAAAGAGTTTCGCTTCATTGAGTTTATCCATACTGTTGATGATTCTGCCCATCATTTCAGGAGTTATCCGTCCGGTTCTGACAAGCTGGGATTCAACATAGGCTTCGGCGCACATAAGCCTGATCGCCAGCTGCACCTCCGCCATTTCAAGGCTGAAAAAAAGCACCGGAGTATCGAAATCAACAGCAGCATTACGGGCAACAGCGAGCGCTAATGCGGTTTTTCCTGCAGAAGGTCTTGCAGCAATAATAATCATATCGGATGGCTGAAATCCGGCCGTAAGTTGGTCTAATTCAGAAAAACCGGATCCGATGCCGGTTACAGATGACTGTGATGACCTCAGGCTCTCAAGCATCCGGATACCGTTTTTGACAAGTTCTTTTATCAAAGAGGCTTTCTTTTTGATTCCGGCCTGGGAAATGTTAAAAAACTGCTGGGATGCATGTTCGACCAGATCAAAAATGTCCATCGAAGAGTTGTATGCCGCACCGGAAATTTTAGCTGATATCGAGATCATCCGCCGGTAAAGAAACTTTTCCTTTGCCAGACGCGCATAGTACTCAATATTTGCCGCACTGATAACTTTGCCCGAAAGTTCGGCAAGGTAGTGCCTTCCACCGATAGCTTCAAGCTCATTCATTTTCAGAAGCTCTTCACTGACCGTGATGATGTCAATAGCCTGCCGTTTATGGTAGAGCTGCAGCATCGCTTTAAAAATGAGCTGGTGGCGTCGTTCATAAAAAATCTCCTCGCTGTTCTCGCCAAATATCTGGATGACCAGTTCAATTGGATCATCTTCAAGGAGAATACAGGCAAGAACCTCCTGCTCAATTTCAGTGGAATAGGGCGGAACGCGACTTTCCTTGCTGAAATCAATATCCTTGCTGAAGTCTATGGGAACACTGGCTTGCATATTCATCGTTCACTCCCCGAAATCCGTTCGTAATGGTGCATCATCAATTGGATATCCTGCCAGCACCCATGTTTCCAGTCTGGGTTACGAAGCAGAGCTGCTGGATGATAGGTAATAAAACAGTCAAACTTGTTCCATCTTCTTACTTTCCCCCTCATTGACCCTAAAGAAAGATTGTTGTCAAATAAGGCATTGGCAGCAACCTTGCCAAGAACAAGAATAATTTTTGGGTTCACAATCTGCAGTTGACCGAGCAGCAAGGGCATACAGCACTCTATTTCATCGGCGAGCGGGTTACGGTTCCCGGGTGGCCGGCATTTGAGGATATTGCAAATGAAAACCTTCTCGCGGGCAAATCCGGCTGCCAAAAGGATTTTATCAAGCAGCTGACCGGATCGACCCACAAAAGGCCTGCCGGAAGCATCTTCATCTGCACCCGGAGCCTCTCCAATAACGACAAGATCAGCACAAGGATTTCCTTCACCGAAAACAAAATTCAGTCTTGTTTCAGCAAGCCTGCATTTGCGGCACTTTTTAGCTGTATTGTACAGCAGGGTCAGTGCTTCTGATGATGATTCTGTATGATGAACCGGAACAGGAGGAGACAGTTCATCCTGACTGAATAAAAAACCTTGCATGACAATTGAACGTTTTCAGGAGTTATTGCCGGGTTTTAACGTAGAGCTGTTCTATAAGGTCAAGAAGTTTGTCAGCGGCGTCATCCTTCGGTAGTTGCGGGAGCTCGGTAGTTAATCCCTCGTTATCTATCAGGGTAAGAATATTTGTATCAACTTCAAAACCTGAGGTATTACGGTCAAAAAAATTTAACGCGATAAGGTCAAGGTTTTTAGCGCTCAGTTTATTGCGGGCATTGTCGAGACCTGCATGTGTTTCAAGTGCAAAGCCGACAGCAAGTTGACCTGGTGCTTTCTGCATGCCGAATTCAGCAAGGATATCAGGATTTTTTATAAGGGTAAGCTCAATTTCAGGCTTCTCTTTTTTCATTTTTCCCTCAAAAGATGTTGCCGGTCGATAATCGGAAACAGCCGCTGCGCCAATAAAAATGTTGCAGCTCTTGAAACAGCTCTTGGCGGCATCATGCATTTCCATTGCGGTTTCAACATCAAGTCGCTTCACTCCCGAAGGTGTCTCCAGATAAACCGGTCCGGTAATGAGGGTGACCAGAGCTCCTCGTTCTGATGCAGCGCGGGCAATGGCAAATCCCATTTTTCCCGAAGAGTAATTAGAGATAAAGCGCACGCCATCAATTTTTTCCCGTGTCGGTCCTGCGGTAACAACAACCGATTTGCCACAAAGCGGAGAAGAGGGTACAGTGGATTGCAGGGCCTTTTCAAGAGATGAAACAATGGATTCAGGTTCCGGCATTCGGCCAACTCCGATGAGTCCTGAAGCGAGTTCACCGCTCTCAGGAGTGATCAATCTGCATCCTTGACCGGATAGGATAGCAATATTTCTCTGGACAGAAGGCGACAGGAACATCTGGCCGTCCATAGATGGAAAAATCATTACAGGTTTACCGGGACGCAACGTTAAAAAAAGAGCGGTAAGCATGTCATCACAAAGGCCTGCACTAAGCCGGGCAAGTGTATTGGCCGTAGCCGGTGCGATCACGAAAGCATCAGCCCATTCCCCAAGGGAGATGTGACGGGTATAATCAGTACCGGTGGTATCTGCAGGGGGAAAGAGAGAACGGTACACCCTTTCTTCAGAAACTGTAGCAAGAGCAAGTTCACTCACAAAACGGGTAGCGCTTTCTGTGAGGACAACCCTGATAAAAGCCCCGCTTTTTTTTAACAATCGTACAAGCTGAGGCGTTTTATAGGCCGCAATTCCTCCCGAGATGCCAATAATGATGTTTTTTCCTCTCAACACGTTATCCATGATGTAATGCACTTTGTTTTTTCAGGCAATGTACAAAAACAGAAGGACTTATTTTTTTTTGTCGGATGAGGGAATAAGTCGTTTCCAGAACTGATCCCAGGTTTGGAAGCGCTCTCGATAGGATACGCTGGCACCCCATATTTCCGAAGGTGCCTGTAGATTGGTGCTTGATGTTCCATTAGCGTTAAGTCCGTAAGAACGGTATGTTTCAAGGTAGATTTTTGGAGTCACCCGATATTCAATTTTCTGTTCGGTGCCATAATAATTTGAGAGAGGTGAATCCTTGAGGGTAGGGGCACTTCCAGAACCGATAAACCGCACCTTTCCATCTGTGCCAGGGACACTGAGTGCAACGTAAAGGTCAAGTCCGCTGAGGGTGCCTCGTTTATCCATCCCGACATTGACATTAAAGCTTTCAAGACCGGCAAAATTTTGAATGACCTTAGAAAACTGTGACGAAAGCAGGCCTGACCCAGCGGACATCCCTACACTTGAAACTGCAATATTGGAAACCTGTCCGTTGCTCCCTGGTCTGGCATACCACTGTTTGGAAAGCAGCATGGAAATAACGTTCAGTTCCGCATTAGGGTCTATCTGGCTTGATTTTCCACCAATCATATTTGACGATGCATAGGGCTGAGTTTGCTCATTAAGATAATAGCCCATGGTGACCAGCGGTTCATTAAGCGTACCGGTAATGGCAATAAGCAGTTTTACATTATCCCGTTCACTGGTCAGCTGGTTTGTTGCGCTCAAATACCTGTTTCCATAAAGGTTATCCATAACAGCACTTCTGATATCAACATTGTTCCAGGTGATTTTTCCTCCATCCTGCAAATCAAAGTTTGTATTGGAAAATTTGTATTTACCACCAACGACATTGACTGACCCGAACAGTCGATATTGCTGATTGCTTTTGTTGACAACCAGGGAAAGATTGTTGATTGAAGTTTCAAGCTGTTCACCTCTGATGCGGTCAAAAATAACCGTATACTTAAGTGGTTCAACACTGCTGAGCCTCAGATTTTTTATCTGCAGAATATCGATCAGCGAATGGTAAAACTCTGTCTGTTTTGCCGGTTTATTCAAAGCTTCGATACCTTGAGCATTGACGACAGGGTTCCGTGGAACAAAGTCGATGAATTTGTCAATACCGATATACTTGGTGTTTACATTCGCTCCCGTACGGTAGAGTGAGTAGTCCGCAGCATTGACTCTCAATTCCCCTTCGGCCATTGGTTCAGAGAGAGTACCTCGAAGCCTGAGGTTATTCGATGTTGCGGTAATGGTTCCGAACGAGGTTTCATCTTGCCTGTCTTTTTTATTGAATAAGAGAAGATTGTCAAATTTGCTATCGAGGTATAGGCCCATCGGTTGCAGTTTTTCAAGTTTCACAACGCCGTCTATTTTTCCTGATCCATTCAGATTGTCATTAACCGATATATTTCGCATTTCTATACTGTTCGGGGTGACATAGACCTCCCCGTTAAGCACGTAGGAAACCTGTGTAGGTTCTACCTTAATCTTTGTATTACGAAGATGGCTGGTCAAAAAAATGTCGGGCTTTGGAGTTTTTCCCTCGATCTTGAGGGTTGTCGGTATAATGCCTTCTGCTGATTCAAAAAAAGGCAACAGGGTAAGGCTTTGTGCTGAAAGATTATCCGAATGCACAGATATGCTGATTGCCTGCTGTTCGGGCATCCTGAACTGAAAGGGATAAAAGTTGAGAACAAGAGGAATTGTTCCAGCACCATCGATAGTGTTCATTGATGGCAAACTGCTATGCAGGTCAAAGCGAAGAAAGTTACCATTGTGAAGAGCATTGCACTGCAGGGTACCTATGAGAAATTTATCATAACGAACGCTCTTTCCGCTTACGTTGAGTGAACTTGTTTTTGCGTTGGGGTTACCGCTTACCGTCAGGGAAGCATTGACTGTGCCCGACAGCTTTCCAAGAAAAGGAGTAATGGAAAACCGTTTCAGTTCATCGAGTTCCACATTTGACAAAACACATTGAAAACTTCCCGGCAGTAAATTGCTGAGCTCACCGTCCAATACAGTCTCCTGCGAACCCTTTGCTATCGTGAAACGGTTAAACCTCGCTGATGTTTTGCCAATTATGATACGTGAGTTTTCCGCAGCTTTCCATACACCTGGTGTGTCTTTTATCGCCAGCTGCTGAAAAAGCAGGTTATAGCTGTTGCTCTCTCTCGTGGCTGAAAATTTTGTTGAAAAACTCTGTTCAGGATTGGGAAGAACCAGCTCAAGGGCTCCATCAAGTTGTGATGGTGTATAACGACCCGAAAAGAGTGCGGTACCTGTTTTTTTTCGACCAACTGTTATTGCAGATGTTTTTCCGCTTGCCGATGCTTTTTGTGTTCCGTTGATGCTGCATTCCATTGCAGTGGTCATGGAAAGATTTTCAAAAAGAACATCATTCCGAAGCTGCAGTCGAGCGATACTGATTGAAGAACCGATTGAACAGAGTCCGTTACGGTAGACGGCACGTCCGTCAGCACTGCCCTGAAGGGTCAGGCCCTTATAAGGGAAAAGCATCTCCAGCGGAGCAATATCTTTTACTGCAATACGGTAGTTGACGGTGAACGGCTTTGTAAGGGTATGCAAGGCAGCGGTCGGCCTTGGAAGAGCAGAGTTCCAGATATTCTGTGTCGAAAGCTCTCGTGATATACCTGAGCCTGCAAGTTTGCCAAGCTCGATCAGCTCTTCAAGCGAATAGTCACCATCAGCAGAAACATCAAGAAAATCGCTGCTGATGCTTGTCCGGGAAGAACCAGCAGTCTGGGTAATGTCGAACGCTGCTTTTGAGTGCTCTTTAAGTTGGAACCCGTTAATGGTGGAGGGGGAAAACTGCAGAACAGCAGCAACATTCATACTTTTTGGATCATATCCTGATCCCTGCACTGCAAAGACACCGTTTAAGTCACTTTTATAAGCATTTGACCCCACTATGGTCGAAAGATCAAGTCCACTGGCTTTCCCGTTAGCGTGGTAGCGGGGCGTTGTATCGCTAAAATCGATTGCTGAGTCAAGATTGAAACTGGTCGCTTTGTTTTTCAGAAACAGGGCATTATTCAGCAGTTTACCGTTATACTTCAGAGAAAGAGAGCCTTCACTCACCTGTTGGGTTCGCCAGAAAGAATTGGCCAGCTTGATGTCAGCCGTTAACAGGTTTATTTTTTTACCGGCAACTTTTCCTTCAAAGCTGCCCGAAGCGTTTACAAGACTTTTTTCACTGCTTCCCGTCACAAAAAGCTTATGGGGTTGAAACCCTTTCAGCACAAACTTGCCTTTACTGGTCAGTTCTCCCGATTTTGTTTTAGATGCCTCTGCACTCACAGATACCTCTCCGAGAGAGGAGAGAGTGGTTATATCTGTTTTTACTGCATTCAGGTTTCCCTGCGCATGTCCAACAAAGGTAATATCGCCGGTTTTGCTGGCTATTTCCTTGTAAGGGCTTTCTTTCAGAAGTGACTCAAGAAAAGGTGCGGCGATTCTTGAACTATCGCATTTCAAGCGGTAACCGAGGGCATTGCTGTTGTCCAGGTTAAGCAGTTCACCCTTCAGGTCTATATTGCTTTTGAGGTGAGTTACTTTCGCTTCAAGGATTTCGACGTTATCCCTTTTTCCTCTTGCGTTACCTTTAAAGGTATAGATGCCTGCCGGAAGAGTATATGCCGGGAACAATATCTTCAGGTCATCACTATGAAGGGCCAGCTTCTGCACAGTGAGAAATGAAGTGCTGCGGGCCAGTTGTTGTTGCCATTGACGGGAGAAAATATTGAAACGATCAATTGTGGTTGAGAGCTCAGCGCTGCTTTTATTACTCACAGCTTTCAATCCAAGGAATTCAGATCGGTTTTCAGAAAAGTAAAATTGCCCTGAAGCCTGCCGCAAAGAAAACTGAGACGAGGGAAAGTTGAACTGCAATGCATCAAGAGTCCCTGTCACAAGTTTTTTCTTGATGGTGAATTTGGAGAGTTCAAGATTTATATGTTGCACCCCTGCCTGCAGATTTCCAGAATGAGTGCCTCCGGTATAAAAAAGTCTGCTGTTTTTAATCTGCAGATTTTTGCAGAAAAAATGTTCCAGCTGTGTTTTTGTTGAATCGGGGTCGCGGGAAGTAAAAATCAGTTCAAGATTGAGTTTGCCGTTTTTTTGTGTCGTAATTCGTGCATTGAGAGAATCGGCGGTAAGCCGTCGCAGATATATCCTTTTGATCTTAGGCTGAAGGAGAGTGAGAAAGTTGAATTTCAGGGAAACTGAGGTGGCTTTGAGAGCGGGTGTATTATCTCCTGGCCCGTAAATACGAGGATTGATCAGAGTGACCTTGTTGGGAAACTGAAGATGAAGCTCCTGCAGTTCAAGCCGACCGAACAGCTTATCGTTAAAAAGTGCAATAGCCTGATCTTTAGCCATTCGGTCAAGCAACCCGCTGTTCAGGACAATCAGTGAGGTGAGCGACAACACAAGCACAACAGCGGAGCATGCTGACAGCACGATGAGGATATGACGTTTAATCCGTTCCACAGTCGATTGATGATGTTGTATGGAGCTGAATAATTTTTTCGATGATACCGGTTGTTGAGCGCCCCTCCAGCAAAGGGAGTGTCAGAACAGAGCCTCCATGCTCCAGGACAGCCTTGGCCCCGGCAATCTGTTCGACCGCCCAGTCCGATCCCTTGACCAGAATGTCCGGCAGCAGGATCTCGATCAGCTCTTCCGGAGTATCTTCATTAAACAGAGTGACGCCATCGACCACCTGCAATGCTGAAAGCACCGCTGCACGATCACTTTCACAGCACACTGGTCGATGTGCTCCTTTCAGCCGGCGAACCGAATCGTCACTGTTCAGACCGATAATAAGCACATCACCAAGGGTACTCGCAGCCGTCAGGTACTCAACATGCCCTGCATGAAGAATATCGAAACAGCCATTGGAAAACACAACTTTTTTTCCCGCAGCCTGCCACACCCGGACTTTTTCAAGAGCCTCTTTTCGGTTCAAGAGTTTATTTTGATTATTCATATATCATAACTTCTTTGAATGAATGAGCTGAAAGAAGGATAAGAGTTTCATTGCTGATATTTTTCACAATTTAGCGTATACTCTCCGATTGTCAGAATATGATAAAAGATAGCCGATTTCTATGAAGCGCAGCTGGGATGAAGACGATAACATTGCCGACAAGGTACTCTACGCTCTTATCATGATGCTTGGCGTACTCGTCAGAAGCATAAGCCGTAAACATTCAACAGCAGTAGCGTATGTTATTGGCGATTTTCTCTATAACGTTCTTAAAATGAGGCGTCCGCTTGTAGAAAACAACCTTGCACTCACCTTCCCCGAAAAAAAAAATTCTGAAATAAAAGCCATTGCCCGGCAGGTATATCGCCACCAGGCCGAAAATTTTATCGAAGTGCTTCGTCTGCCCATGATCAAAACTGCCGGGGATGCGGCAAGGCTTATTGATATTGATGCCCTTGATTTTCTTGCCAAAACCATTGATCGCAACAAAGGAGTGGTCTTGGTATCAGCACATTACGGCAACTGGGAACTCATGGCCCATTGCATAGGATTATTGATGGCACCCCTGACTCTTGTGGTAAGGCCTCTAAAAAATCATGCAGTCGACCGTCAGATCAATAGATGGAGATCCATGAGCGGCAACCGTATTGTGTATGACGGGCAGGCTCTTCGAGAGGGACTCAGAGCTCTTAAAAACAGAGAGATTTTAGTACTTCTCGGCGATCAGTCAGACCCCGTTGGGGGGTTTTCAACAGAGTTTCTTGGTCGCAGCTCATCAGTCTTTCTTGGTCCGGCCTATCTTGCCCTTAAAGCAGGGGTACCACTCTTTGTCGGTATGTCCCGAAGAGATGGTAAGGGCCTTTATTCAGTGGATTTTCAAGAAATTGACCAGACAGGTCTCGGAACCACCAAGACCGACGCCGAAGAACTTGCCCGCCGCTACACCAAAGTCCTTGCCCGCCACATCTATCAACACCCCGAAGAGTGGTTCTGGCTCCACAACCGCTGGAAACTACCCTGGACTCGACCATTTTCGAAGAGTAAAAACGGCACCACAATAAGCTAAAGCTACTTGCCCCACACAAGAGGAATGATTTAGGGGACAAAGATTTAGGGGACGGTATTCATATCGTACAGTAACATCATTTATCGTTATAGCAACAGCTACAGATGCTCTTTTTATTGAGGATAAGCAAAACTTTCCTGTAAATTGAAGTATAATTTATGTAAATTATTATTTTTTTTAATTGTTGACAGCGTATGCCAAGAGGTCCGAGACTTGATTCCCCTGGTACTCTGCATCATGTGATGGTCAGGGGAATAGAACGAGGCCCGATTGTGATTGACGAACAAGACAGGGAAGATTTTGTGTTTCAAATGGGCCGGTTATCAAAAGCTACCGGAACGGCTGTTTATGCTTGGGCTATCATGACCAATCATGCCCATATTCTGCTCAAAAGCGGTGCAGATGGGATGAGTAGCTTCATGCGCAAACTTCTTACCGGATACGCCATCAGGTACAATAGAAAGCATCATCGGCACGGATATCTTTTCCAGAATCGTTATAAATCAATTGTTTGCCAGGAAGACCTATATTTTCAGCAGCTTGTCAGCTATATCCATCTTAATCCATACAGGGCAGGGCTTGTGCATTCGCTGAAAGAACTGGACACTTATCTATGGAGTGGTCATGCTGTTATCATGAAACTGCATGATAATGACTGGCAGGCTCGGGATTATGTGCTCCAGTATTTTGGTCTGCAAGAAGGTCAGGCACGAAATGCTTATCGTTCATTTGTTGAGGCAGAGAGTCGTATTGGTAAAAAGTCTGAATTGACAGGTGGGGGTTTGATTCGGTCACTTGGCGGTTGGTCAGAAGTTAAAGCTTTGAGGAAGCGTGGAGAACAACAGCTTGGAGATGCGCGGATTCTTGGTGATGGGGATTTTGTTAAAGAAGTGCTTGATCAGGCTGAATACAACGTAAAATGTCAGTTAAGCACTTTGGATAGAAAGCGGTGTGCTGTTGTGGAAGTACAAAGGCAATGTGAAGCAAGAGATGTTTCGATCGTTCTGCTGCAATCAGGAAGTCGGCAGTCGGGGTTATCACGATTGAGAAAAGAAGTGGCGGATACGTTGGTTAGGGAATATGGATTATCGTTAGCCGAAACGGCAAGGCTGCTTGGAATATCCACCTCAGGAGTTGCCGAAATTGTTAGAACAGCAGTTCGGACTGTATGATATGAATGTCGTCCCCTGATCGACTATGATGTAATTGCTTTTTTATCTACTTTCAGTTAAGGTGTTTTTTTACGTTCGTATAAATTTGAAGCCTTTCAGTCAGGAATGCTGTGTTACCGTGAATAACGCATTACATGGTAGTCAGTTCGATACCCCACACATTTTATCTTCATAATACTCTTTGCAAAATCATGAGTACATGAATGAGTTATAATCTTGTATCTCATAATAATCCAACAAGGAGCTATCATGTCTGGAGAAGCCAATGACTTAACAACCCTTTTCACTGCTGATTTCAATAATCCATTAGATTCGGCTGACTGGGATTTCAACCATTGGGCAGCTGTCAATAATCCTTCATTTAATGGACAAACTCAATATATCCAATCGCTTCCGTCAGTGTCAAATGGCATATTACCGCTCTTGCTCTATACATATAACCCCACCAACGGCCCCGTGCCTTCCTTCTATGGTACAGAAGTAGTCACCACCAAGACATATTCGCCTGGAGTTTCTATTGAAATTAAGGCTAATTTTGCAGGCATTTTACATGCGGGTATTGTCGGAGGAATGTTTCTCTACAATTACACAGATGCTAGCCATCATGACGAGATCGATTTTGAAGCGTTGTCTAGTCACCCAAACCAGATTCAGACCAACGTCTATACGAATGTACCCCTTGGCACAGGTAATCCTCAGTCTAATCAAATTTATAGAGCATTAACTGAAGAACACACCTATCGTATCGAATGGTTCCAAAATGCAATACGATGGTTTGTTGACGGTCAGTTGCTTCGAGAACAGACCTCGAATATTCCACAGAATCCGATGGCACTGCATTTGGATATTTATGTTCCTGCGTCGAATTGGGTGTACGCTTACGATCCAGCACTGCATCCAGTTATTAATGCAAGTGCTGATACAACCTATGCTTTTAATATCGATTCTGTGAGTATCGGACAGCTTCCAACAATTCAAACTGGTACTTCAGGTAACGACATTTTTAATGGTAATACAGGTGTCAAGACCGTTCTTTTTTCAGGAAATGAAGCCGACTTCACAATCTCACAATCTGGATCAGGATTTTCAATCAAAGATAATGTTGGCACAGGAGGTGCTGACACGGTTATGAATATCGATACCCTTCTATTCAGTGACCATACGCTTTCAATTGCAGCAACGCCTACGTTACATCTTTTGGAATCATACCGGATATATAAGGCAGCTTTCGACCGTGCCCCAGATTATGGCGGGTTAGGGTATTGGTTTAATGTTATGAATCATGGTACATCTTTAACAGAGGTTGCAGGAGATTTTATTAATAGCAGTGAGTTCAAAGCGATGTATGGTTCAAATCCTACAGACTCAACTTATGTAACTCTTCTTTACCAGCATGTACTTGGTCGCACTCCCGATCAGGGCGGATACGATTACTGGATTAATGCCCTTCATTCAGATTCCCGAGCGCATGTTCTTACACAGTTTTCTGAGTCATCAGAGAATATTGCAAATCTTGCTGGTGTCGTTGCTAATGGGATCATCTATGAAGCGTATGGCAACTAAAGATTAGGTGGAACTTCATGTTCTCAAAAATCGAACAGTGGAGATTATTGTTTCCCAACGATACGAGCCTGGTTATGACTTCGAAGCATTGCTTCATGGGTACTTTCGGATCCATACGGTAAAATCAACATTCAAGGAGGTTATTGGTGCTATGGCCTGCTTGAATGTTGATTGTATTGGCAAACACAGGGTATCAGCGTCAGAGGGAGGGAAATAGTTTAGGTCAACAGCTAACAAAAATGCACTTCACCTCAGCATCATGTATATTCCATGCGAAGCAGAATAAATTTATTTTTTTCGCCGGCAACAGTAATAATGCGCGGAATATATACATCTTGTAAAGGGAAAATTCTTAAGGGAAGCTCGTACTGTACGATATGCATGTCGTTCCCTAATTATCGAATTTGAGTATTATGGATTCCAATAATCTGCCCCATCTGCCGCGTCTTGACCATGTGCGTTTTTTTGCTGCTAACCTGGTTTTTCTGTTTCATGTCCTTCACTACTACTACCTTCATTGGCAGCCGCTGATTGGCTATCCGTGGATGGGTCTGATCAGTGAAGGGCATACCGGCGTTGGTCTCTTTTTTACGTTGTCAGGTTTTTTATTCATGTTGATTGCCCTGCATAACCCTGTGATTGATTATAGACGTTTTATACGTAACCGATTCTTGCGGATTTTCCCAATGTTTTTGACGGTGTTTTTTATTGCGATTTCTATTGGACGTGATGATTTCAGGGCACAGGATATTCTCTATCTTTTTTTTTCCAATCTTGGTAAAGCTCCTACATCCATTCATTTTATTACGGGTGCGGCATGGACAATTTCCCTGGAGTTTACTTTTTATCTGCTTTTTCCCTTTCTAGGAAGGTTTGCCCGTGAAAAGGGGCCTGGCTATTTGCTCAAATTGTTGCTGCTGATGCTTTTGTTTAAGCTGGGCGCCTATGGAGTCACCGAGCGAAGTACGCACATGCTATACTCTACGCTGGTTGGGCGGTTTGATCAGTTTCTTATTGGAATGCTGGCAGCCCTGCTTTACAACCGCAATAAGGAATATTTGTCTCAACGTGGTTCCCTCCTCATGCTGCTGGCGTTTATTGTGGTTTTAATCAATGCAGCTGTTCAGGCAAGGTATGCCAGCTTTTTTCTTGTGCAGCCAAAGCAGGTTTTTTGGATTTTCTGGTCGATGCTTGAAGCGGGAGGTTGGGCTCTATTTATTACAGCCTGGGTGTCGGCAAGGTTTGAATTGCCAAAATGGCTCGACAGATTTATGCGGCGTGGCGGTGAAATCAGTTTTTCTTTCTATCTGATGCACGCGTTGGTTATTTACTTGACTTACCAGGCCTTTGGTGTATTGAGACTCACTGGTAATATCGTTGCAGATGGGATTTTTACAGCTGTTGGGCTTTACATTTTAACTTGGACAGCAGCCACCCTGAGCTATGAAACCATTGAAAAACCATTTCTTGGACTTCGCAGCGGATATGGCAGGCCACAGCAATAACAGTGATGAAAACGGATATGAAAGCAACATGTTCATTGAAATGAACTTCGAAATATAAGATAAGTATCCCCAAGAATTAAATGTGGAGATATTTTTTTATGCGTTTGCGAATGGAATGAAGCTGACTTAAATAAAATTTTTTAAGCTGCCAGCTTTTTAAATTAAATAGTTGAAAGTGTATAGGGGGAGGAGGTGATACCTGCTCATGATTGGAATACCAGCTTATGTAGCTGGGTTCATTTGTGGAAAATGGGTCTGGAAATGCTTTTTTTAAATCTTCTCTTGATCGGTATAAACTGCGGGCATCTACCGATATAATTTTTCCGTTGTCATAATAGTCATATTTCCATTTACTGAAATTACTATGACCGTGATCTGCGTTTTCAAGGTCTTTTCGATATTCATCCCAGATTTCACTCGCTATTACCTGATCAGCTGCGTATTTATTTAACATGACAAGACCTTCTCCACTGTCATATCCGGTGAAATGGTAAAACCGTAAAGGTTTGGAGCCTGCAAGAAGAGTATTTTCGTTGTTTCTGCTGAGAGGTCGGTGAAAAATATTCCAGGTAGCAACATTGTATCCTCGGTCTCTGACTATATAAAGTCTGTCGAAAAAGACTGGTGCAAGATCACACCATCTCTGGTCAGTAAAAAGCCCATTGGGTATGTCATTGGTACAAAAATGATACAAGCGGTTTGCCCACCACATGATAAAGTCTAATCCCTGACCAGATGTTTTGGCAGCAAAAAATCCGAGATTAAAGATACCGTGTTTGAGTGAGCAGATCTCATTGTCTATAATTGCATCAAGCTTATCTTCAGAATCAAGCATATGAGGTGTTAATAAAATATCGTATGTGTCAAGTAGTTTATTTAGAGGTTCTAAAGAATTAAATACCTTGATGTCAGGGTCAAGATACATTATTTTATCATGGTTTCTTTCCTTGGCAAAAAATTCAGCTGCAGATCCTTTCACTGCAGTGCAAAGCTCAACGACAGTATGTCCGTAAGTCCATGATTTTAGATTTGGTAAAGGCAATTGCTCAAGGGTTAATATTTCATCGAAAGGTTCTTGAACAAGATCGAATCCAGAGGGAATACTATCTGCTAACACAAGGATAAAAAACCAATCAGGATGGAATTTTTTTAGTGATTTTGCTAAAACTCTTGCTTTTGGAATATAGCTGTTTGTTACAGATGTATAGATAAGCATTAATTAATTATTATTGTTGAATAACAATATTGATTGAATTTATAAAAATTGATTTAACTGTATTTGTGTTATTATATTTATAATTGTCATGCGCAGTGCCACTCTCTTAATAGAAAAGTATTATACATCTATTGCCATACTACAGGTAGTTGTGATATAGTGAGTTATTTCATCAAGTGCTGTTCTTGCGTCAATTTTAGAGATAATCAGAGCTTTGTCATAATTTATGGCTCTTTCAGCAGGTGCGCCTATATTAAACACTGCCAAAGGCAGATTCATCTGCATTATTTCTTCAGATGTGTATGAAAATGTTTCTGGCCAAATTGCAGGCGTCAGGAATATATCAATATTATTTTGAAGAATAATATGTTGCAAACGATCATGAGTATATTTTCCTGTTACGGTTAGATGTTTGCTATTAACTGAAGTTGCGATCTCTCCAATGATAATGATTTGAATATTTCGTTGTTCTTCTTCTATTATAGAAAGCATTTTTTCGACAATGGCTGCACCTTTAGGAATCTGTATATTACCAAGGATACCGATGCTGATGGTGTATTTTTTTGACGTATTTTTTTTACTTAAATCTTTTTCTAACAGCCAACTGTTGAGGTGATCAGTGGTGTGAGGTATAACAAGTATTTTGTCATGCGAAATATTGATGTAGGCCTTTAATAGGATCTCTTTTGATGAATGTGAGAAACAGATGATTTCATGGCTTTTATCCAGGATATACTTCCATTTTCTCCTCCAGAAAATTATATCAGGGTTTTTGTAGAATATGCGAAACTCTTGATTGTTTTGAGGTAAGCAATTCAAACAGTGTGAAATATTGTCGGGTGGCCCGCAGAACGTATCAGTATGATCAAGCAAAGTATAGCAAGGGCAAATGCAGAAATAATCGTGAATGAGCGTTGTCAGTTTTGCATTGTGTGACTCTTGTAAGGAAAGAATTAAGTCCAATAAGGTAGAAATTGTTGGGAAACTCACGGTTTCACTTAAAATTACCCTATCAATTTTAACGTATTTTGTTAAAATATTTTTTATTTGTTCAATGTTCTTGGTGTAAAAAGAGAGATTATGCTTATTGTAAAAAAAACTTAAATCATAAGTTTTCCTGTGAAAATTAAAGGTGAAAAGTAAAATTTTATTTCCACTTGACACTTCTTTTTTTATATAATTATTCCGATAAAGGTTTGCCCCTCCCCCAAGATCATGATCAATGAAAAGAATGCAATCGGATTGACTTATATAAGTCGATAAAATATTAAGCTTAAGGAATTGGCATATCTCTCTCAATGGATAAGTCCGAAGGTATTTGTCTTGAGGTACCTTATTTTTGTATCGCATCGATGCAGAAATGGAATCAGAGAATGTTCTGTTTCTGTGATTATAGATAAAAAGATTTGGGACAAGGACGTTCCGGTATCCTTTTTTAAAGGCATTGAGGCTCCATTCCATTTCATCGCCATACTCCTTTCCGTAAAATTTAGTGTTAGATATATTGATTTGGTTAAATATCTTTTTGTTAACACCCATACAAAAGACACCTCCCGATGAAATATCAGGATAGTTATTTATAGGAGTCAAGTTCTTAAAGAAGTTGTCAATATTATTTCCCGAGAAGTTGATGCCGTGAATATCATCATTCAACGATTCCAATGCCTCATATAAGCTATTATCATTGGTAAATGGTGTTGTAGTGGCAATCAATGTATTTTCTATAATAGGACGCATGAGTCTCTCCAACCAACCACGTGGAAGCTCACTGCATGAATTTAATATAACGAAGTGATTTTCTGATGATTTGGCGGCATGATTGACTGATTGTAAAAATCCGATAGTTGAAGTATTTCTTAAAAGCACAATTTCTAATTGTGGATGTTCGTCTTTGAATTGTTTCAAAAATGGGTATACCTGTTCGTCTGTGCTGCCGTCATCGATTAACATAAGACGATATGGAGAAGATGTATTATCAACTATGTTTTTGCATAGTGTCTGCAAAAGGTCAAGTTGATTGAATACAGGAATGATAATATCAATGGTTACATCAAGGTGATTTAATGAGTATCCATCAGATAATAAAAATTCGTTATATAAATTTGCAAAGTTGCATGAATGATCATGACTTCCTGTTGTGTTGTGATTTAAGTCAGTTGCCTTAGATTTATTAAAAATATAACTAATTTTTCTTGATCGCTTTATGACTGAATTCGAAAGATTTCTTATTGGCTTTGTTATTCGCCAGCTACTGGAATTTTCCATTTTATGTATTGCAGAATCAAGAGTATCAATACGATCCTGAAGTGTGCCGATATTTGTATATAAAATATCAATCGTTGTTTGTAGTGTATTGTTATCATGTTCTTTCTGGCTGACAGAAGTTATAAGCTGATTAACTTCATCATCTAAGTCAAATATCAGGGCGTATTCCTCAGGAAATAAGGCATGAATAAGGGATTTCCTATCTTCAATAAAAACCTGATCATTATTATTTGAAGAATATCCATGAGGATTATATACGGCAATGGTTTGATCAAGATAGTTTATCCGGATATCTTTTCTGAAAAACCATCGCATATTGAATACCCAGTCAGCGAGAACTTTGTACTTTGTCTCAAACCTTCCTAACTGCTCAAAAAGGTCTCGTTTAAAGAATAATGCCTGATGGCAGATGTTTTTTTTCAGAAGCTTGAGCGGTGTGAATTGTCCGTCATAAAGATGCCCGTTTTTTCCCCACATAACATTTCCGTACATGACATTGTTTTGCTCAATTTCAGCAGAACAGAAGATGCGTGAAAGAACATTATCGTTAAAAAAAGTGTCATCACTGCCCATAAAATAAAGCCAATCGCCTGAGCACTTTTCAATACCCTTATTCATGGCATCATAAATACCATTGTCTTCTTCTGAAATAAGTCTTATATGCGGGTATTGAAGGGAATACTTCCTTACGATTTCTACCGTCTCATCAGTAGACAGATTATCGATAATCAGGTGTTCTTTATGGGTATATGATTGCTGTGTTACGCTCAGAATGCATGTTTCAAGATATTCAGCAGAGTTGTAGGTTGGTGTAATAATAGATATTTTTGGGTAATTCATAGAACTAGTACTCTTATTTGAAGCCTTCCATTTCTGCTTCGATCATTTGTAAAACCACATCCGCCAAGTCAGTCTCAGCTTTCCATCCCATCAAACGCAATGCCTTCCGGGGATCACCGCAGCCGTATGGAATATCGGTAGGTCGGAATATCAAAGGGTCAATATCGGTATGATCCTGCCAATCAAGACCAAAATGCCGAAATGCAAGGTCCGCAAACTCAGCAAGAGAATGGCTTTTGCCAGTTGCTATCACAAAATCATCACCGTTCTCTCTCAGCAGCATGCGCCACATTGCTTCAACATATTCAGGAGCCCATCCCCAGTCACGCTGAATGGTTGTGTTGCCTAAATGAAGTCGCTCCCTGCTTCCACTGGCGATACGGCATGCAGAAGCAATAATTTTTCGGGTAACAAACCGTTCAGGACGCAAAGGCGATTCATGATTGAACAGGATTCCCGTACAGGCAAACAAGCCATATGCTTCACGATAATTGGAAACTTGCCAGAATGCAGCGGCTTTTGCAACGGCATAGGGGCTTCGTGGCCGAAAGGGTGTTTCTTCATGTGCCGCCTCCTTCAGGGTATCCCCGAAGCATTCTCCTGATCCTGCGTTATAGAATCGGATAGGTCTGTCAAGAAAACGAATGACCTCCATCAGGTTGATGGTTGCAGACAAGATACTTTCAAGTGTTTCTACCGGTTGATCAAAAGAGAGTCCGACAGAACTTTGCCCTGCAAGGTTATATATTTCATCAGGTTGAGTTCTGCTCACCACCTGAAGGACACTCCTGAAATCATTGAGTGCCATCGACTCAAGCCGAACATTATCCCGTATGCCTAATCGAACAAGGTTACTGAAACTGCTGATCTGGGCATCCCGAGAGCTGCCCACAACCTCATACCCCTTTTCAAGCAGAAAACGGGCAAGATATGCTCCATCCTGCCCTGAAATACCACATATCAACGCTCTCATTAATATTCGTGTGTCACCAGTTTCAATGCATTATTTTGTAGAAACCATTTTTCCCGCCCTGACCCTTTAGGCCTCAACCCTCAACCTGAGCAATGCTGATCAGTGCCTTATTGCACGAAGGGTTACATTACGGATCATCCAGGCAGCCACTCTTTGATCACCATTTCCAAGAGGAGTTGCACTCCCATCAGTTTCGAGAGTAATAGTCCCTATGTCCGCCGGCAATACATCAATAACCTTATCGAATAATCCCATTTTATCTCCGTTGCTGTTCAGGAGGTAATCAATACTGGTTCGATTTCGTTTAATGACATGCAGATGTAACGTCTGTTTTCCTCGTGTATTGTACTCGAACCGCAGTTCAGTCAGCGAAGCAATGTCAGAGTTACCTAATGCCTCAACCGAAAAGTTTACGGTATGCTCCACCCAATGCCACCAATTCTTTCCATCACTTTCACGTTCATAAGCTCCCGTTATCGACCTGATTCTTATCACATCGCAACGATCGTCGATAATCCCCACACGGAATGGACCAATTTGTTTTCCCTGACTCAGCCAACGGTTTTGTCCGGCGATGGGTTCTATAACCAGGCCTCCTGCATGCAATGTATTTGTTCTTTGTATTTCGGGCAAGAGTTGATAGATGTATCCATCATCACTCCAGTCCGACGCCAGTTCTCTGTCAAACAAATAGAGAGTTGCCATTTGTCTGAATTTAAGGTGTTCGCCTCCAAGAGCAAGATAAATTTGTTTATTATCATGGCAAGATTGAAGGACGGTATTCCGTAACTCGATATAAAAGTGGCTAAGGTCTTGTATTCCCTGGTAATACCCCATAAGTGGCAGGATGCGGGAAATACTGCTTTTTGCTGTGCTCAACAGGGTTATGACGAAGAGTAATGGCAGCACCACATCCATCGTTTTTTTTATGGATGCCCGCAATGACGCCAGGGAAGATAAAACCAGTACCATAACAAATGGATGCGCCCACTCAGAGAGTTTGAACTGACTCCAACTTTGACCGGTTCCTTTCATGAAAGGTGACGGAACAACATATCGGTAATAAAGAAACCCTGTGAAAATAAACAACAGAAGAACCATGGTTGGCATAAGCACACCTCGAGAGTCTTTTTGCCACAGAAAACGTATTCCCCCAAGAGCAATTCCTGTCACCAGGATGAGCAGGAGTAAACCCGTAAAGAAAGAGACAGTCCAGGTGTTGTCCGGCGTTGACCATTGAAAAACATCCCAGGCCCCGCCATGTACCCCGAGCGCGTGAGCTATAAAACCAGAAAGCGACCACTCGACAAATGAGCCGACGACTGCACCTGATTGTACTTTCAGAGCAGAATAAGCGCGTAACAGCTCAGTGTTGAGCATAAGCGCCGATATCCCGAACAAGAGAGTGCAGTGCAGCAGCAGCTTGCTCCATGCACGAAATTGCAATGCCGAAACACATCCGCTGACAACTATCGTCGCTAAAAGAAACGGGGCAAATTCTGAATAAGCCAGGGTTGCCCCTGTAAACAACACTGCCATGGGAAGTGAAGCTTTTCCAATGGTAACATTAGTATTCCTTGAGCCGGAGACCCACTGGAACATTGCTCCTGCCGCAAACACCAGACCTGCACCCAATGCAAGACCGATGGTTTGCGGCATAAATCCATAATTGGCACCAAACACCATACCGCCGAAAGTAAATGCCGGCAGAGCGAGCAGCATTAGACGCTTCACGCGGTGCATAGACCGAAGCACTCGAGAGAGTGGAAAACCCATAGCAAAAAAACAGGCAGCAAGAGCAGCAATGACTATTGAAGGGTAGACTTCGTAGGACCAAGGGGCATGAAACAAAGCTTGAAAAAAGGCAAGAAGAAATGAACCGCCCATACGTAGATTCGCAACCTGATAGATCGCCATCTGGGAGTTTTGAGGTGTTACTGCTTCTGGGGTGATGATTTCACTGAAAGCATGTACCTGCAGCCAGTTACCGTGTACAAGATAGGTGAATGCATCATTATGAGCATCAAACGCTCCATACTTAAACAGCGGAACCAGCACGCTTGTACCGCAAAAAAGTCCGAAAAAACTTATTGACAATGCATGACGCAACGCTTGCGATTTATGCTTTTCCAGCAAAAGGGCCAAAAAAAGCAAACCTGTAGCCGCAAGAGGAACAACAGCCGATTTTCCCATAGGCAGAAATCGTCCGATAAGGCTGGCGACAATGGTCAGTGATGACAGACCAAGCACAGGCGCAAGATAAAACCGGGCTGTAGCCTTAAGAGGTGGAGGAAACAAAAAGCTCCATGCTCGGCCAACGAAAGTCGCCATAGAGAGAATTCCTGTTACGTATAAAATGGTTGACCAGAATATTCCTGTTCCGATACAGTTCATGCTGATGGGTTTGCTGATGTAATGATTGTCAAAACTTTTCTGGCAAGTGCCCGGCCCTGACGGATAGCGTAGTTTGTGCCCCTGTCCTCAGGATAGATTTGTGCCATGGAACAGAGATGAAATCCCGGGAGAGGCCCGACTTCTGGTGGAATAAGCTGACTGTAAAACTTTTCCACGACCGGCTGCGACCATCGGGCCTTCCAGAGATGGTGCTGGACAATCCAGTTGCGTTCCAGCTTTGGGAACATTTGCTGCAGATAAGGAAATGCGTAGTCGAGCATCTCAAGAGCATTCATCCCGTAAAGCGGATCGGTATGTGGCAGGTATTTTGAAAGATAGACAATATGCCGTCCACCGTAAGTCTCGGGACGCTCGAAATTGGTATGTTCAATTACCCCTACAAAAGGAAAACCAGGTTCGTTTACATTCAACCAGTACGTACCAGAAAGTGAATGGTCGAGTTCAAGCACAAGGCAGACATTCGAAAGATACTTTATTCGTTCCAGACTGTTAATGTACTCTTTTCCAGCCCAGTTGCGGATCATATCGGCCACCAGAGGAAGTGCCGTTGTTGCGATGACATGCTCTGAGGTAATAATGCCCTTTTGTGTCTCAACTGCCCATGATGTGCCAACGCGTTGTATTGATAAGACCTTTGCACCAGTTTCAATACGGCCTCCAGATTTCTCAATCCTTGCAGCCAAAGCATCCGCAAAAGCAGAGAAACTCCCTTTAAAATAGGCAAGACGCTCCTCCCCTCCTTTGCCGCGGCTGCCACCACGAAGTTTAAGCTTGTTCCAGAACCAGACTGCTGAAATTTCATCAGCCTCAGGTCCAAATTTCCCCTTAAGCAACGGCTCCCACATTACGCGATAAACTGTTTCACCTCCAAGCTCTTTGAGCCAATCGGCTGCGGATTTCCCTTCAAGTTCTATCCAGTTTTTTACACGGCGAGCCCGGAGCGTAAGCAGCCCAAGCCTTATCCTGTCAAGAATCGGTAATGGGGTAAAACGCAGAAGGTCCAGGGGAGTTGAGAGTCTGAACACAGTATTAGCGTAGTAGACGCCGGTATTTGTAGGGTTTATATCCACCCTGTTTTTCAAACCAAGCTCGTCGATCAGTTCCATAACGTGCCGGTCATTGGTAAACCAGTGATGATAGAATCTGTCAAGTTTTTCACCGCCAGCCTCATAGGCCGCGGCAAGACCGCCGGTTTCCGGTTCCGATTCCAGAATCGTTACTGTAACGCCTTGTTTTGCAAGGTCATAAGCCGCAGCCAAACCGGAAAACCCACCACCAATGATTGCAACTGTGGTCGAGTGAGAAATGTTCATGGATTCGGTTCCTTCCTCTTATCAGGTTTTTGTTGGATGCAACACAACATATATTCCGCCCGCTATTGTTGGCGGCAGCCAGACGAGGAGATGAACGAGAAGAGCATAAGCTGCACTGGACGGTACAGTATTGCCAAGAGCAACCATGGCTTTCATAGTGAAAAAATCAAAGGTACCAGCATAGCCCGGTGCACTGGGAATTAATGTAGCAAGAGTGCCGACCGGCAGTGCCAGCCAACCGGCCTCAGGTGCAATGATAGTCGGCAGCGATTCAGCTGCTATCCAGAACATGCAGCCCTCAGCCAGCCAAGCTCCCATTGAGCAGAATATCAGTTTTCCCATGATACTGGCACGCGTTAATTCCTGAAGTGTTAACAAGCCATTATCGACCTCTGTTCGCAGTTTTTGTCCGAATGTCGGAAACACTCTGGCAGGAAAGCCCGCTGCAAAGTGTACTGCGGGAGCAAAGCGAGCGGGGAACAGTAATACAGCGAGCAGAACAACTGCAGCGATGAGGAGGGAGATAGCACCAATGCCTGCAAAACGGTTTATATCAAGGCCAAAAGCGACTATGGCACAACCAAAGAGCAGGAACACCATAAGCAGGTCAAGAAGTCGTTCAACGAAAAGCGTTGCCAGGGAAGTCCCCGCGCTGATGCCAAGCCTTCCATTATAGGCAAAAGCGCGTAACAGGTCACCGGCACGGAAAGGAAGTACATTATTGGCGGCAAAACTTGCAAGAAGCGGCCCTGCACAGTTTGTCCAGCGCAGTTGAGGGTTGTCACTCAGCAGCATGATATGCCAGCGTGTCACCCTGCAGCCATAACCGATAACGAAAGTAATAAATGCCAAGCCGATCCTTTCTGGTCGGCTCCCTTTGAAAGCTCGAAAAAAATCAGTCGGATCAATCTGGCGTGCTGTAAGCCAGATGAAAAAAGCTGCAAATACAAATCCAAGGCCAAGTCGCGTTACTTGCTGAAGCTTCATTGCTCTGTCCTTTCCGGACTGCGGGAAAACACCGCACCTTTTTGAGTGAATCCTATATATTCGTCAGTAACATACATTGGTCGTTTTTTCATTTCGTTATATATTCGTCCAATATACTCGCCAAGTATTCCAACGCAGAGTAGTTGTGCCCCGCCAAGAAACAGAACCGCAATCATCAAAGCCGTCCACCCTTCAACCCATATATTGGTAAACAGCCTCAGCGCTATAGCATAGATGATTCCGATAAGTGCAATGGTAGCCGCAATCATGCCCAGTCCAATAGACATTTGCAATGGTTTGGTTGAAAACGACAAAATCCCATCGATGGCAAAATGCAGCATTTTACGTAACGGGTACTTGCTCTTTCCGGCAAAACGCCCGGAGCGTTTATAGGGAAGAGCTGTCTGGCGGAAACCTGCCCAGCTGACCATACCGCGCAAAAACCTGTCACGCTCCGGCATGGCACGAAGCGTATCAGCTACTGCTCTGCTTAACAACCGGAAATCCCCTGTATCAAGGGGGATTGGAACATCAGAAAGTTTGTTCAGAACCCTGTAGAAAGTGCGGGCAGTTGCGAGCTTGAATCTCGACTCTCCTGCCCGTTCGGTTCGTATGCCATAAACAACGTCAAACCCCTCCCTCCATTTTGATATCATGTCAGGAATAACTTCTGGCGGATCCTGCAAGTCAGCATCGATTAACACGACGGCATCCCCACGAGCAGCATCAATACCTGCTGTTACAGCAATCTGATGCCCGAAATTACGGGCAAATCCTATTACCCTGATGCGCGAATCCTTTTCAGCAAAGGTGCGGAGCAGTTCACGGGTGCGGTCCCGGCTGCCATCATCTACAAAAATAAGCTCAAAATTGCACCCTTTCCCTGCATCGCACACGCTCAGTAATCGGTTGATGGTCTCTGCTATCACCTCTTCTTCATTATAACAGGGAATGACGATCGATAATATTTCTTCTGTCAGGGTGACCATGCAATCATTGCCTTTGGTAGTTATCGGACAGCTGTCCAGAGAGGTTTAAAAGAAAAAAAATAAATATTACAAAGTACCATATTGAAAAATAAATCATGCTGTTCCCTGAAATTTGGCCCAGGAGCCTGGCTGGTGTGTTGAATGGAGGGTTATGGAATCTTCGAAAAGCTCCCAGTACTCATGGGCCATGCGCTTTTGATCTGAAAATTCCTGAGCACGGAGAAGGCCGTCTTTAATCAACGTTGTGCGTAACGGTTCATCGCTAGTCAGTGATACCATTGCCTGTGCGATCTCTTCAGGATTGTCAGGATTAAAGAGCAGCGCAGCACCGGAGGTGACTTCCGGCAATGCCCGGGTATTGCTGCATGCTACTGGAATTCCTGCTGCCATTGCTTCAATGACCGGCAGCCCGAACCCTTCATAGAGGGAAGGAAAAATCATGCCGGCAGCGTTTGCCAGCACTGCTGCAAGCTCATCGTTCGGCAGGTATCCCGGAAAGATCACTCGATCAGCAAGCCCGATGGCAGCAGACTTTTTGATGACAGCCCTTTGCCGTTCAGTAGGAGCTCCAGTGCAGACAAGTTTCATTTTTGAAGTCAGTCCATGACGGATTGCTATTGCAAAAGCTGTCAAGAGTATTTCGTGGTTCTTGTGTTGCCAGAAATTGGCAGGGAAGAGAAGATAAAGTTGTCTCTCAAGGTTAAGGCGCGCAAATAATTCGTCACTCTCATCTTTTTTCTGCTCGTTGCTTGACAGAATGCGATGTGCCATACGTAAAGAGATAGTGCGGATACGCGAGGGATTAATGCCGCTGTGGATAATGGCTGATTGTCGTGAATAGTCTGAAATCGCTGTCAGCTGAGTAGCATGGTGGCAGGCATCCATGAACACCCGCTCCCGATATGCAACCTCTTCGGGGGAAAAAAATTCCGGATAGGTTTTATATTGTAAATCGTACACCGTGCAGACTGCCGGAATGCCGGGTTCGGCATAATCAAGAGCGGTGAAAGGGCAGTAGAGCAAATCAACACCCATTTCACGCAGTGTTTTGTCTGAATCAGCTCTATCAGGTTTAATCCGTTTGATGCGTTTTTTGAAGCTTCTCTTCCAACCTTTTCCCGTGCGCTCTGCCCATGCCGAAAATCTCCTTATAAGGCCGGCTCCTTTTTCTGGCCGCTTCCCTTCAGTACTCGGCGGAGGTGTTGGATCGGCAGCTTTTATTACTCGTCGCATATTCCGGCGATCAAGATAAGCCAGCTCATTGTGCGAACTCTGCCTGGTGAGCAGAATAAATTGCGTATCAGGCTTCATTTCGGCAAGCAGGCGCAGCAGTTCAAGCATGAAAACTTTAGCACCTCCGTTCTCCCCGCCAGGCAGCACAAGAGTCAAATCCACAGCAATACATTTTGGCGACTTTCTGACAGGCTTATCCTCTGCAGCTTTCTTTTGTTGTGAAACAGGTTTCCAGCGGTAGATCCACTGGTCATAGCGGTCATCTGTCAGGAGGTGTACAATACCTGCGACACTCTCCTTCCAGGTTAGCCAGGGTATACCTGATGATTGGGGAGCTGAACCTTTTTTTAAGTTGCCAATCCATGATTTCAGCGATATTGCCAGTTTCAATGGAGAGTTTGCACTGAAATAAGCAGCATGTTCGCCAGCAACTTCGCGAAATATCGGCAGATCTCGGGCAAGAATTGGACACCCGTACTGCGCAGCCTCAATCAGCGGCAGCCCGAATCCCTCCCCCTCTGACGCCATCACCATGCCATCGGCAGCTTTATAGAGCCTCTGCAAAGCTTCATCGCTGATACCCTGATACCAGAAGAGGCGTTTCTTCAGTTGTTTATGTTTTGCCATCCGTTTTGAAATCTGTTCAACCATCCATCCTTTTTTACCTATAACGACAAGGTTCACTCTCATTCCCGTCATCCAGAGTATTTCAAAAGCACTCAGCACCAGGGCGTGTCCTTTTCGGGGTTCGACGGTTCCCACCATAAGGATCGACGGTGACTTGGCAAGTGTCAGCAGCTCCTTGTCAAACCCTTCCGGAAATCCCCCGGTCGGCAGGCTTTTTGCGATATCCGCACCAAGATGAAACCAGCCGATCTTGAAAGGTCTGCAACGATGAGGCTTCACCTGATCAAACCACTCCCTGAAATGATCAGCCACAGCACGTGAAATGCAAACAACTCCGTCGCCCTGTGCTGCCATGTTCATCCATTCTTTATGATCGCCATAAACATTTGGTGGAAAAAAGTGTGGAAACTGCAAAGGCAGGAGATCGTAAACAACAAAATAGACACGGCCGCCTTTCCTCCGGAACGATTCAAAAAATGTCAGACCGTGCTGGACATTATGACAGAGATCAAGTCCAAGAAAAATATCACCGGACAGGTAATCCACAGGTTCATCGCTGAACAGGGAGCAGGATTGTTCATCAGTCCCGAGTATGTTCAGGGTGAACTTTCTGGCATACCGGTAAAAAAGGCCCTGCTCACCCTGCTCCATAAAGACAGGTTCAACCCGGAATCCTTCAGGTGGATGTTCAAGCAGCTCCATGACCACACTGCGCACTACGCGCTGAATGCCTGTTTTCAAATCATTCTCAGCAAGAGCAGAAACATCAATCAACAGCTGTTGGCCGGAGCACTGAGAAGGGAAGGTTCCATGAATCGCTTCAGCTATTGAAAAAAGGGCAGTTTTGTCATCAGGAATGGTTTCATGGTGTGCAATCTTCTGAAGAAGTCTATGGCGAATTGTTTCAGGACTCTGTAAAAACTTTTCAATAGCAGCTGCATATTGTTCAGCTGCCTTTACGGGTGATCGTTCAGTATGCACAAAGGTACGGGCGTTATAACCAACTCTTTCTCGCAATGATACGTCAGCTCGAAGAGTTTCCAGCACCTTTTTCAGTTGCTCAACCGTTACATCATCAGGCAGCATCATCACGCACTCCGTGGGCAGTTCCGTCATGCTGCCATTGGCATTAACGATGGTGGCAAGGCCATAATTCATGCAGTCCAATGCTGAAGCAGAACTTTCACCCCTCGACAGTGAACGCAGTTGTACCCCGATATCCGCAGCACACAGGTAGCGGCGATATTCGTCGATCGGCACCCATCCGGTCATACGAATGCGGCCACCGCTTTGTTCAATATTGTTCTGCAATGTTCTGCCGTAATCGTTCAGAGGAAGTTCGCCCACAAACAGAAGCGTGCATTGATCGTCATCAAAAAGGCTTGATGCCTGCCATGCTTCAAGCAGTTTGTGGCTCATCTTGTGTGGGCCCGGCAATCCAAAGCTGCACACGACGACATCACAATGCCCGAATCCAAGAGCCTTACGTGCTTCAGAACGGTCATAGCTATGTGCTGGAGAGCGTAAAAGGGGAATAATTGTCGAACGTTCGAGCAGACGAGAGCCGTACCAGGTTGTTGCAAGTGATGCAGCATATTCGGAATGAAAAATTATCCCGATCGCATGTTGCAAAATGCTGAAGTTACAAGGATAGGTCGCAACCACGTCGCCCAATCCATGAACAGCTGCAGACAGACGCTGCATTGCAGGGTAGCCGTGTGAACGGTATATCTCGGACGGAAAGCTTCCAGGAGCGAGGCCTGAAGAATCTCGATACTCAAGGATATCTGAAAGGAAAAAATCATGCAGAACTGCTATTCCAGGCACTTCAGCAAGCAGATCAAACATGTGGAAGTGAAAAGGGGAGTTGCCTATGTGATAGAGTACTCTGTCGTACTTACTGGCGTTATTTGTAAACCAGCTTACAGGTCGAACAGCACAGTTTTCCCTGATCCACAGATCGGTCATTTTTTTTTGCGCTACAAAAACATCAATCTCGTAATAGCGTGAAAGCTCAGGCAGAAGCTCAGCGCTATAGTCGCTGATGCCGGAGTGCTCGGGCGGAAGGGGCGACAGATAGGCCAGCTTCGGGCGGAGCTTTGGCAGCAGTGAGAGTAAAGGTGCAGGCGCTGCCTGAGCATGCCACTTTTCAAGAGTATTAAAAGCCTCGCGGGCCTGCTGCTCAAGGTTGGTGGCAGTAGCATTTATGGTTCCGAAAGGAGCTTTAAAAGAGATAGGTCCCGCAACTGCAGCATCCTCCGCCTCCAGTACAATATCAGCTTGCAGGCTCTCCAGAAAACTATGGAGTATCATGTTTCCGATCTGACCATGCCAGATTGCATTACCTGCAGGCTTGTACCAGAGCCGAATGTTTTCCTGTGGAAGAATTCCTTCAAAAGAATTTCTGAGACAGTCAATTGCTTCGGTATAAAACCCGTCAAGGGTAAAGATGATGGTGTGGTTACCCCGATTGCTGCACAACGATTGAAAAAAATTCAGGTGTCTATGGCTCCAGACATGTGAGGGTGTCAAGGCAATAACAATGATCATCGCACAATGGTATGTATATATAATAATGCAGACTTGCTCTCACCGTTCATTCGGTGGCTGTTTCGTTTCAGCTCTCATCACTGCGGGTGAGGTTTCGATCGCCAGACAGCTGATGAAGAGCAGGGGTCAATAAAAGCAAAATCCCCCACTTGAGCAAAAAGGCTAAGATGTTTCATTCCCTGCCTCTATTCGTGATTTTATTAATTTATGGTATGTTTTGCGGAGTGCTTCCGGATATGCATTGAGGGAGTCGATACGGACTCCTGAGGTTATGGTATTCATGGGGTTTTCTTTCAAGGCACCAGAAGTGTCGGGTGGCAAAACAAACGAATCGTTAAGTCGGTTCAGGGCAGCTGCTGCCTGAAGCATTGCTCTTTCAGGCGATGGCGGTTTAAAGGCAATCAGGGCATAATCGGGTGCCTGCAGAACTCGGGAAGAGATAATATGCACCAGCTGGTTATAAAGCGCCGAACAAGCCTCATCTTCTGCCATAAGTTTCAATGGTGCCCCGACGGTATGCCGATTCAGGCGCGCAATCAAGGGCGAAGCAAACCCTGCCTGGATGGCAAGAAAGTGCATGAGCTGGGGTGGTACAGGGCGTCTATGGGTCGGGTCGATATAAAAATTGCATGAGCCGACAGTTACATTTTCAGGGTTTGGTGTTTCGAGGATAACCATACCGCCAGGTGTAAGCAGGCGAAAGATCGAATCAAGAAACCAGAGCTGTTTTTCGGGAGCTATATGCTCAATAAGATGAAAACCGGTAATGATGCTGAATCTCTGCTCTCGTTCAACAGACAAAAAATCAAAAAGGTCAGCCTCCTCAGCAGCGAGATCGCGCTCACGGCAGTACTCGATAAACTCTTGATGAGAGTCGATACCGATGCTGTTGATATAATTTTCTTCTAAAAGCTCAAGCCACTCCCCACGTCCGCAGCCGATATCGAGCACTGGTGGCATACGGAGAGGAGGTACAAGAGAAACTAAGGGAAGATAGACAGAGAGTCTTTGTTTGATCTCCTCCCGATTGCCTCTGAAATAATTTTCAAAAGCACTATAGCTGAAGGTGTGTTGTAAGGTGTTCGTCAATACAGGTAGAGATAAATATTGAGTAGGTATGATTATTACTGATATTATACTGAGTCGCGCAAGATAAAAGCCTATTCCCTGTTATCTTATGTTTGTTAATGTCCTGTTATAACGTATTTTAATAATCATATAAGGGGAAGTGTGTTTATTTTTCCGTAACTATAGCGAAATTAAGGTATGATAACAAATCTGCTCTTTGACTTTTCTTTAATATTCTCGCTTGCCATAGGTAAAAATACATATTAGAATTTGTTTGTTTTTTTTTTTTTGGTTAAACTGCATTTATTATGTTAAAATGAGCCATTGAGAATATGCGTGCATTAAGGTTTATAATTCTTAATAAAGAGGAGCGATGTTAACATTGTAGCCCTGTTGCTGAAAAAAATATTTCTTTTCATTAAAAGTTGATTTATCAAGACCAACCCAAAAAAACAAAATAATACTATGGCAACTGATTACACTTCCCAGATTGAGCAACTTTATGTTGCTTACTTTGATCGCCCCGCAGATGTGGCGGGATTAGCTTACTGGAACAATGCACTTAACGCAAATGGTGGCAACACAGCAGTTATCAGTGCCCAGTTTTCAGTTCAGCCTGAATATACCGCTACCTTCAGTGGCCTTACCAATGATCAGATCGTTAATCTGATTTATGTCAACCTGTTTCATCGTTCCGCAGAGAGTGCGGGATTGAGATACTGGAGTGATCTTCTGACTGCCGGAAGTATCACGGTCAGCAATATCGTAACCCAGGTTATCGCAGGTGCGCAGAATGCTGATTTGGTATCCATCAATAACAAGGTTCTTGCTGCTTCAGCCTTTACAGCGGCACTTAATGCCAACAACGCAAGTACCTCCTACGACGGCACAACAGCTCCGCTTGCCAAAGCATGGCTTTCGGGGATTTACGATGCAACTACCGAAGCTGCCGCAGTTGCGCCAGCAGCTTTGAATGCAACCGTCGCTACACTTGTCAGCGGTCATGATGTCTTCACACTCACTCCGAGTACGGATATTGCAACAGCGAACGTATTCAATGCTGGATTGGTTTACACGCCTGGAGGAGACTACCGTGTTAATACCCTGCAGGATGAGGATGTGCTGACTGGCAGAGGTACAAACCCGACGCTTAACGCTACTCTTGGTTCAATAGACGGCGCCAATGCTGGAGCTCAATCTCACGTTGTCACCCCTACATTGAATGGTGTCAGTACTCTTAATCTGAATTTCACAGGAAGTGCTTCCTATCCGGGTGCGGTAAATGTTTTGGATTTACAGAACTCAACTGGTGTTCAGACGGTTAATATCGTCGGTATTACTGATCCTGACAACAGCGTAACAGTCAAGAACTTCACCGCTGTTCCTGCAAATCTTTCGGTTTCGAATACAAGCAGCCCTGCAGGTACTGTTGCATTCTCAGTTCTGGATTCTGCTGCCGCGGGCAAAGCAGACACAACTACCCTGACGGTGTCCAACGTCAATATCAAGGTCTTGGACTTGAACTCAGGCAATGCAGCTCTTGCTCCTGGAGCGGGCATCAGTTCCCCGTTAGTCAATGCTAATGGTATTGAGTTTGTAAATCTGGTTACATCTGGTGCCGGTGTTAACAAGATCGGAACATTCAGTGATGTTGATCTATCCAAACTGACGATTACTGGATCTCAGAATCTTACGATAGGTGCAATAGACTATGGTAATCAGGGCAAGTTCACAACGATCGATGGTTCAGGAGCCACTGGCAATCTGACCTTGACTTTGGATTCTCTACAGGCCGCTGCAACTGCTACCAATTTTGGTACGACTGGCGGCGATGTTGCTTTCACTCTGACAACTGGATCTGGCGCCGATACCATCAATTCCACGATTGATTTTGGTAACGGCAATGACGTTGTGGATGCAGGTTCTGCTCCTGCAGGTGGAGTTGATACTCTGGCATTGAGCAATGACGGTTCAAGGAGTTTTACGGATTTTGCTACGTACAATAACTTTGAAGCTGTGACTGTAACTCGTACAGGTTCAGTGGGTGGCGCTGCAAGTCTGACGGTTGATTCTGCTCACATCACTGGAGATCAGACATTCTTTCTCGTCAATAAGGCCACAGTTGACGCGCCTACTACATATGTCCTTAAGAATCTGTCTGCTGCAGAAGCAACTTCCATCACTATCGCGCACAGTGGTTTGAATGCTCAGAGTGCAGTCAACGACCAGCAGGGTAATAACATCATTGATGTTGTTTCAACATCTGGTAAAACGGTTGGTGTGACTATTGTCAATGGCCTCAATTCTGATCCTCGGTTTAACTTCACGCTGACAGCTCCGGGTGTTCCAAATATCACCATTAACGATAATGACACTGAATCCAACACCGTTTACCTGACTGATGCTCATACAGGAACCATTACTCTTGCAGGTGGCATAGCTGGTCAGTTTTTGAACCTTGATGCAGAGGTTCAGGTTACCCAGGGCAATGGTTATGACCTTGATAATACCGGCCTGGCAAATGACGGTTTATCCTGGGCAGGGCAGGCTGGTGATGCTGTTGACAACACAGCTTCGTTTAATGGAGTGTATGGTGCCGGCGACTATCGCAACCACTTCTTCTCTTATGCTGGTGGTGTTTTATTGACAGCCGCAAATATCAATGCAACTGGTGAAGCCAGTGACGTTATTATTCGTGTGGGTGCTGCTGACCAGAACATTCAGCTTGGTTCTGGCAACGATACAGTGATCTTTGCTGATCGCTCGGGCATAACTCATAGTACCTCAGGTCTCACTATTGCTGATACGGTTGTTGGCGGTGGCGGTCAGGATACCATTGTGCTTGATGGTTCAGGCCCGCAGTATCTTGGCGCATCCGAGTGGACAAACCTGAGTGGAATAGATGTTATCCGCTTGGCTGGTGTTGATGGAACACATACACCGGTTAGCGGATATCAGCCTTACTATTTAGCTTGCTCATCAGGTAGCGGGTCCTCTATTTCTGGTGCGGCTGCTCTCTCGACAGTCACTACCGAAACGCCTTTCAACCTGACTGTAACCAATCAGCTTGTAGGTCAGACCGGTACGAACCGGATCACGATTCTTAACAATGATGGCGATCTCAGCTATAATTCAGAAAACTCTTCAACGATCAATCTTCGTCAGCTTGATGGCAGCCATTTTGTCACCTTTGTCGGTCCAAACGGAGATGGTACAGATAGAACACCGCAGGCGACACAGATTGTTCAGTTGAGCGATGTCAGTGCCAACAGTGGTGAAATTCTTGACGGTGGTAATCCAAATGTCGGTGTTGCTAACGGAAACATAAATATCCTGCAGATCTTTAATAATGCTACAGTAACTGTTGGTGACTTGGTAAATACCCGGAACTTCCAGACTGTTCAATTCTGGAATGATACGACAACGGCGCAAACCCTTGCTCTTACCATTGATAATGCAACGTTTGACAGACTGGCTGACGCAGCAACTCTCTATGTACGTGCTGTTGACAGTACTACGGTAACGGGTGCTTATGCAGAGCTTGATCTTGAAGCAGGAAGTGTGTCTGGTAACCGCAACTTTGTTGTCTGGGGTAGCCAGGGTGCAGATGTTATCAATACAGGTGCAGGAAATGACGTGATCCTTGCATACAACCCGACAAGCCTTAATAAAAATCAGGGTGGTGATCAAATTAATGGCGGTGGCGGTACTGACAGGATATATCTGAATGATACATATGGGTTTGGAGCTGACACCCATTTGAATCCTGATACTGTTACAGTGAATACAGCTGGTGAAACTGTTTACATTTACGGTCTCCAGACTCATGATAACGTCTATATCAGTGCCGATTCGTACGTCTGGTCAGAACCGGTATCGCCAGGTGGTCATGGTCATGCTGTGGAGTGGAATATCAGCGGTGGCAATGTATCTTTGGTCAATGCCTACTTGGATGATATAAACGTGACTGGTGGTACTACTGTTCTTTCAACGACGATAGGTGGTGCCAACAATAATAATAATGTTTATATCCATGGAAGCAGTACAGTCAATTTGGGTGCGTTAGGGCATTTAAATGACCATGTCTGGATTTATGATGGGACAGATTCGTTGATAAATTCCTACGGTGATACCTTAACAGTAAGTGGTGGTAATACAACACTTAGCACTACTGGTGGCAGCGGTTATGGTGGAAACGAACTTGTGAATATCATTGACAGTAGCTCACTGGATTTAGGCATTGATCGTACCCATGGGTGGGATACTATCAACGTCTCTGCAAGTATATCGACGACTCTTTCACATTTACTTGCCCAAGATACCTTGAATGTGACTGGAGGTACTATTAATAACTATACTTCAGTTACACTTGTTTCTTCTACAAGTGACAACATTAACTTTCTTGATAATTCCACCTTTGGATACAGTGGAATTAATTTGGGAGCCGGGCATACACAAGACGTTATTAACATTGGCTTAAACAATGGTGTAGTAGTTAATAATGCGCTTGTTTATGATCAGACGCTTGGTCAGATTCAACAGGATACCTTCGTATTTGGAACTACCAACGCTGGATGGGCAGGGAGTTACACTGGAGCGAATGTGGTTCCTGGTGTTACTACGACAACTGTTAATGCGAATGGTATTATCACATTCTATGGTGGTACTAGTGGAACTACTCCAATTACACCTGCATTTACAACACTTCTGGCAGCTCAAGTTCTGAATGAATTTGAAACAGGTACATTTTTTAACTTTTTCCATGTTAATGAGCACAATCGTATTTTGATCTACAATGATGGTGCTAATGCATGGGTATTTGATCCTATTAGTGCTACCACAGGGAAGTTTGTAGAACTTGTTGGTATTAACAACGTAACCGGAATTACTTCTGGTGTCTTAACTGGAGACCATCAGGTGCATGTCGCTTAATCTCCATCTGGAGAATACTCAACGCTTAAATAGTAGAGAGTATAGGTAAAACCTAAAAAACCCCGTCTCACACAAGGAGGCGGGGTTTTTATTTAGAAATTTAATTGAGGTATTTATTTTAATTCAACAAACAGAAAAACTATGAGCCAGGAACCAACAATCAGTATTGATAACGTAAGCTACCCAGTATCAGATCTTACAGATAATGCGAAGATGCTGTTATCAAATCTACAATTCATCGATAACGAAATTGCCCGTTTGAACACCCTGCTTGCAGTAACAAAAACAGCGCGTGGAAGCTATGTTCAGGCACTGAAAAGCGAATTGCAGCAACCAAAGCCATAATCAATGCCTGCAATGCATTTAAATGTTGTGTGCTGATTAAGTTCTTGCGATTATTCTACACTCTCCGAAATGGAGGCTGTTTCAATTGGTGGTGTGGCAGGGTACATATGGGCACTGGATGACAGTTTATAATTTCAGAAAGGTAGCTCAAAAAAAGAAAATCATGGAAGAGCATCAGGAGGAACTGCAACGAAAGCCACGGATTGTATGGGCCACGCCATATTGCTTGCTGGATACTTCGAGCGGAGCATCAATTTCAGCAAGGGAGATGCTTCGTCAGCTTGTGGTTAATGGATATGAAGTTTCCGTGTTTGGAGCGACGGTATTTGACTCTGAAAGCGGACTCACGAAGTTCCCTGATAACTGGAAAACACTCATTGGAAAGGAGGAGATTATTCTGTTGAATGATCCACCTCTTGAGCATCGACTGCTCGTGACGGTAAGCACTGTTCGGTCGCTCATGACAGCTTATGAAGCTGACAGGTGGTACGCCCTGTATGTAGGACTCCTTGATACCTTTAAACCGGATTTAGTCTTGTTTTATGGTGGGATGAGTCTTGATCTTCTTATTTCAGATGCTGCAAGAGAGAGAAAAATTCCCTGTGCTGCTTATCTTGCAAATGGAAATTATTCCGGAAAAAGGTGGTGCCGGGATGTTGATCTGATTATTACAAACAGCCAGGCAAATTCAGATTATTATGCTCGTAAGGAAGGCTTTACATCGATACCGGTTGGCGTTTTTATAGATCCGGCACCTGTTGTATCACTCGAGCATACAAGAAAAAATATCCTCTTTATCAATCCATCACTGGAAAAGGGTGCTGTTATCGTTATACAATTGGCATTGCTGCTTGAAAAAACAAGACCTGATATAAAGTTTGAAGTTGTGGAATGTCGCGGCAGCTGGCAGGAATTGGTAAGGCAGGTTACAAAGCATTATGGAGAACAACGGGAAGCATTGGATAACGTGATTGTGAAGCCGAATACCAATGATATGCGACCTGTTTATGGTCGGGCACGCCTGCTTCTTGCACCAAGTCTGTGGTGGGAAAGTGCCGGACGTGTTGTCGTTGAAGCAATGCTCAATGGCATTCCCGCCATTGTTACTGATCGTGGTGGTCTCCCCGAAACGCTCGGTATTGGTGGTATTAAGGTGCAATTCCCGGAAGAATGTTATGAAGAGCCATATACATATTTTCCCAAACTCGCAATATTGGAGCCGCTGGTGGAAAAGATTGTGCAGTTCTATGATGACGATGTTTTCTACAACGATTATGTTGCCAGAGCCCTGCATGAAGGGAAGAGATCACTTTCAATGGAAGAAAGTACGAACAGGTTGATGAACGCCTTCAGGCCTTTTATTCAAAAAGCTTACATGATGTCTGACAGGCACACTACGCCAGGGTAACGTATAATAATATTTTTGTATATGGATACAGGAGAGGTTTCGTTGTAATGAATCCAAAAATATCAGTCATTTTTCCTGTAGGTAATCGCGAGGCGTATCTGAAAGAGGCTGTTGAGTCAGTTTTAGGGCAAAGCTTTACAGAGTTCGAATTATTGATTATAGAGGATGGGCTGTCGTCACAGGTTGCATCGATTATCACTTGTTATCGTGATGAAAGAATAAAGATTATAAAATTCCCCATGAATATGGGTATTAGTGCTGCTCGAAATGCGGGACTTTTGACAGCGACAGCACCCTATATTGCGTTGATGGACTCGGACGATATTGCTTTGACTGATCGGTTTCAAAAGCAATACGCATGGATGGAAAGCCATCCTGAAGTGACAGTTTGCGGCAGTAATTTCATTACGATGTTTAATGATGAAAATAGAATGCCGATGCGATATCCTGAATCGGATGGCATAATCAAATCCCGTTTCCTTATTGTTGATTCGGCAATTCTTAATCCTACAGCCATGATTCGTACAGATTTCGTCAGAAAATCGGGATTGCAGTATGATGCCAATTTCCCAAGGGATCATGATCATCGATTTTATGTGGAAATTATGCGCAATGGCGGGAGTTTTTATAATCTGCAGGAGGAGCTTTTACTCTACCGTCGTCATGATGGCAATGCAACCCGAAGCCGTTCAGGGGTGGATATTGAAAAAACAAAGGTGAGGGAAATCTTGATACCTCTCTTTTTTCCAGAGTTGACTGGCGAAGAAGCTCGGGTACTGCTTAAAGGACTTTGCGAAAATGTGCGTATGACGATGATTGAGGCTTGCTTTTGTCTTGTGGTTATGACCAAAGCAATGCGTGAGAGTAGAATATTTACAGGTGAAGACCGAGATGAACTTCGAAAAATCCTACGGTTTTATTATGAGAGCTTAGTGAAGATGGTGAATGGGGTAAGTAAAAATGTACACAAGTGTTAGTGGGTGGTTTGTATGATATGAATATTGTCCCTTGAATTTAAATGTTAAGAGTTGTGGTGTCGCTTACGAAAGTAACTTGTTTTTATAGCGCATTTGAGGATCGTATTTGTATGTCCGCTATGCTGAATGAGGGGGAGCCTGTTGTGTTCTGGTTGACTCAGCGTCTTTCTTGTCTGCTGGTTCGTGCGCTTACAGGCCATCTTGAGCGGTCTCTGTCACAGACGGAGCTGATTGATTTGGGCTTGTTGCTTTCCTGCAGGCAGCGAGATGCCGAGTGGCAGCAGGAGTCTTCAGAGCCTGTAAACTTTAAAGCAGCTTCATTTCAGATCTTACCCGAAAAAGTCGACATGTCGTGTTCGGATGATAGTGCAGCTTTGTTGTTTCCAATGGGGAATGGAGAGGATGCAATGCTGCAGATGAGCTTGCAGGAGTTGCGCCAGTGGCTGGCGATTATGCATCGGCAGTTTAAAAGTGCGGGTTGGCCGATGGGTGTTTGGCCAGGATGGTTTTCCCTTGCTGAGCCTGGTAGGAATTAGGGTAGGTGATGCGTATTCTTTTTATTCATCAGAATTTTCCAGGGCAGTTCAAGTTTCTTGCTCCAGCTTTGGTGCAGCAGGGGCATGAGGTGACGGCGTTTACCATTCAGACGTCTGTTCCTGCTTGCTGGCAAGGCGTACGGATGATTAATTACAGTGTTGCTCGTGGTACAACGACAGGGGTACACCCTTGGGTAAACGATTTTGAGACGAAAACGATCAGGGGCGAGGCGTGTTTTCGGGCGGCGTTGCGGTTGAAGGCTGAGGGGTATGTTCCTGAAGTTATTATTGCTCATCCTGGCTGGGGTGAGAGCTTGTTTCTCAAAGAGGTGTGGCCATCGGCAAAACTGGGGATGTACTGCGAATTTTACTATCACCCGGAAGGAGCGGATGTGGGCTTTGACCCTGAGTTTCCTGTAAAGGATGAGGGAAATGTTTGTCGATTACGGTTAAAGAATCTTAATAATATGCTGCATTTTGAGAGGGCTGATGCAGGTATATCGCCGACAGTGTGGCAGGCGAGCACTTTTCCTGAATTTTTCCGTAACAGAATTACGGTTGTGCATGATGGAATAGATACTCGGTTCATTACTCCGAATCCGATGGTCAGTCTTACGCTTCAAAAAAAAGAGACGCTGACGAGGAAGGATGAGATTATCACCTTTGTTAGTCGTAACCTTGAACCTTATAGAGGCTACCATATATTTATGCGTGCACTGCCGGCCATATTGAAGGAAAGGCCAAAGGCCAGGGTGTTGATAGTAGGAGGAGAAGATGTGAGTTACGGAGTTCGACCCGCAGAAGGCAGGACGTGGAAGGAGATTTTTATGAGTGAGGTACATTCGCAAATCAGCAGTGCTGATTGGGGAAGGGTGAGTTTTTTAGGGAGTATCCAATACCTTCATTTTATTTCGCTTTTGCAGCTTTCAACAGTTCACGTGTATCTGACGTATCCCTTTGTTCTCTCTTGGAGTTTGTTGGAAGCGATGAGCGCGGGGTGTGCGATTGTGGCGAGCGACACGCGGCCGTTGCATGAGGCGATTCGACACAATGAGAATGGGCGATTGGTGAATTTTTTCGATATTCCCGGATTAGTTGCAGAAATATGCTCCCTGCTGGATGATCCGGATGGAAGAGCAAGACTGGGTGCATCTGCCAGAGCTTTTGCGCAAGCGCACTATGATTTGCAGAGCATCTGCCTGCCGCGTCAGCTGGCGTGGGTTAATGAGCTCGTGTGATGCAATATAGAGATGAACATCCTTAAATCGAAAGGGAGAATCCACTTCAACTATACGGTATGAATAACGTCCCCTATTGTGAACTATTTTACCGGAGTTGTTGTTTTCTGATCGTGTTATCGGTGTGATGGGGGTTCTTAGTTTTATATAAAATCATTATATTATTTAATAATTATATTCTAAAAATAAATGAAAGGAGCCAGACATGAATGCCGTTAAACCTATGATGAGAAGTTTGTTTATTCCAACAATGATGTTTCTTGGTGCCTGTTGCTGTGGTGGTAAGGATGTTGTTAAAGTATCAGCTCCTACGGCATTACCCCCTCCGCCAGCTCCTATTGTTGAAGCCAGTCTCAGGGATGTATTTTTTGATTTCGATAAATCAGGGCTCAGGAGTGATGCTGTTGAACAGCTGAAACTCAATGCACAGTGGTTGAAGGAAAATGTATCAAGAAAAGTTATACTTGAAGGTCATTGTGATGAAAGAGGCACGAATGAGTATAATCTTGCTCTTGGCGAGCGTCGTGCCAACAGTACAAAGGATTACATGGTTAATCTTGGTGTTGAATCTGGACGTCTTAAGACCATAAGTTATGGTGAAGAAAAACCCTTTGCGGAAGGCCATAACGAAGCTGCATGGGCTCAGAACAGAAGGGTTCACTTTGTCGCAGAATAATTGGCTTGGTATACGGCTTTAATTAACTAAAACCCCGGCACATCACCGGGGTTTTACGTTTAGTATAGAGCCAGACATCCGACAGACAGGAAAATATTTGTTTCTGAACAGTAGGCAAATCTATTGAACTATTGGAAGACTTGTATACTCTTTTGTATATTGCATTATATTATAAAAGTTAATTTTGTATTGTTTTTTGGGAGATATTATCAAAAACAATAGGAAGCTAAAGGGCGATGTAAAACCGTCGATCAACGAAAAACCCGGGAAAAAGCTGTGGGTTGTTATAGGTATAGCCTCTTTTTTAGTGATTGGAATTTCATCTCTGATCAACCCAATTATGAAGGCTGAAAGAGTTAAGGTCTACACCAGCTCATCTTCTTCAAGCTCATTTGCAGAAAGCTATTCATCTGCAAACTCGTCAACAGCAAGCTCGTCAACAGCACAAGAAGTTTCATCCGGCAATATTTCTTATGGTGAATATAAGTCTCGCACTTCAGGTACCGATGAGTTGGTTGTTAAAACTGCATCAGTAAGAAGCTCAGGGCCCATACGACTTGGGGTACCTTACACGGGGGATAACTATGGACGGCTTTCTGTCAGGAAAACAGGATATACCACAGATATAATATTCAGTGTGGACAGAGGTAAAATCAAGAGCACCCATCAAGGATCTGGAATTAAGGTAACATTTGATAATAATAAAACGCTATCATTTTCAGGTGCTGTGACAGCAAAAGGGAGAGCATCAAACATCATCCTTACTGATTCGAAAACTTTTTTACAGGCATTAAAAAACGCCAGGAAACTCAGAATTGAAGTAGATTTCTATAGTGAAGGGAAAAGAATGTGTGAATTTGATGTGTCAACACTTGATCTTAGCAAAATAGGGTTATAGGAACTATAACCCTGACCTGTTTTAAATACTTGAGATAATACAAAAACTTATATACCATTACAATATATCAGCATGATTAAGAAAAATAGTCTACTTGTTGCAGGAATAGCTGGTATGCTTTTTAGCCTTTCCTATAGTAATGGCCGGGCTGATACGCATATCAGCAATGAGAACAGTGTGCATTTTGCTATTGATGAAAAGACGGGTTTTATTTTTATACCTGGCTATGGGTTTTCAGTTTCAGTAAATAATCCTTATGACATCATATTCTTCGAGAACCTGTACTATCTTTTTCGTGATGGGGTTTGGTACCGTTCTGCATTTTACCGTGGACCGTGGGATGTCATCCAGAAGGATGGGGTTCCTTATAACATCAGGAGTCATCGCTGGGATGATATAAAGCAATTTAGAGACAATGAATACCGACGTATGCGTAACATAATGTATTGGGAGGACAGTGACCGGCACAGGAACAAGAACAGGAATCAAATAAATCAAAATGAAATACAGGATCAAAAGATAATAAAGGGCCAGTCCAATAAAAACAATCAAGAAGGTAACTTTCTTATAGAAAACAGTAACTATAAAAAATAAGAGTATAATCTATTGTTCTATTAAATATTCAATACCTTTATTCAATACCTTGTTCTTTCAGTTCACGGAATCGGTCACATCCTTCTTGAAATCCGTTATCACATGCCTTTCCAAACCAATCTTTGGCTATATGTTTATCAGGTATAACACCTTGACCATTTGCGTATATTAACCCTAGGTTGTACTGAGCTGGTGCATAACCTTGAAAAGCAGACAATTTATACCATTTCAAAGCTTCATCCATATTCTGGGTGACTCCCTGTCCTGTAGCATACAAATAACCGAGATTGCACTCGCCACCAGCGTGTCCCTGGGAAGCGGCAAGACGGTACCATTTGAAGGCTTCAACTATATCTTTTTTGACGCCCTGGCCATTAGCGTACATGACTCCAAGATTGTTCTGAGCGCTGGCAAGGCCCTGAACAACTGCCAGATTATACCACCTCAATGCTTGTTCAAAGCTTTGACCTACGCCCTGACCATTGGCATACAATGCACCGAGATTACATTGACCGAGTGAATAACCCTGATCAGCCGATTTCCGATACCATTTCAAGGCTTGGCGTAAATTTTGAGCCACCCCCTGACCATTGGCATACAATGCGCCAAGATTGTTTTGAGCTGCGGCATTTCCCTGTTCAGCTGAGAGCCTGTACCATTTTATGGCCTCTTCAAAATTTTGCGTTACGCCCTGACCTTTTTCATACATCATCCCGATATTGCACTGACCAGCAGGATTACCCTGGGAAGCTGAAGATTGATACCATTTAAATGCCTCAGTATTGCTCTGTGCAATTCCCCGTCCTTTTTCATACATTGCACCAAGATTGTTCTGGGCAGAGGAATTCCCCTGTGAAGCTGATAGTCTATACCATTTCAGCGCTTCAGTATAGTTTACCCTGACTCCCTGGCCTTTTTCATACATCTCACCGAGATTGTTTTGAGCATCTGCATATCCTTGATCAGCCGCAAGGCGGTACCATTTACTGGCTTCAGGGTAGTTTTGGCTTACCCCTTGACCAGCGGCATACTTTTGACCAAGCTCGTATTGAGCAATGATATTGCCCGCCGCCGCCGCATTCCGTTTCCTTTCAATCTTATTAATAGAATCTGCATGAGCTGTTCCAGCAACAAGTATCATGCATACAATAAAAATCAGAGCTTTGTTTATCATGGTATTCATGAAGCGATGAGATAATAGACGGATTCGTATGGTTTGATCGATAATAAATTTACAAAAAGGATGAACTACTCGGAAACTATATTATTGCTTAAAAAAAAACCAATGGAGTATCACTCCATTGGTTAAAGGCTGTCTTGGATGAAAGAAAAACAGCTTAAGGTATAACAACTGTTGTGCTGTGTCCACCGCCACCACCAGAAGTTGTGGTTGTAGTAGTTGTACCAATCAAACCACCGGCTGCTGATATAGTCGGACCGTTTGATGATGTTGTGTTATAGCTGCTGACGTTAGAATTGCCGATAGTGTTGAGATTGGAAGATGAATTTGATGTGGAAGCAGTTACGGTTCCAAAACCAGCTCCGCCAGCTGCAGCAGCACCGCCAGTTAAAGTAGTCGTAGTAGTTGAAGAATGACCTCCACCTCCCCAGTTGTTAATTGTAATGCTGGCCATCGCTGGAGAAGCCATACCAACTACTAATGCTAATGAAAGTATAGTTTTTTTCATAGTATTATGGTGTTTAGTTTGTTAGTTATATAATTGCCTCTTTGTCACAAATTTAACCACCGAGGCCTTGTGAGTTAAATTTATTTATCAGAAAGGATAACAGTCAGGCTTACAATCGGTACTGCCTCTGTTGCCCCTTTATTACCTCCTAAAGCTCCTGCAAGGCCTGAAACTACATTGCCGGGAAAGAAGCTTGCAGATGACATTGCTTGAGCAGCTAAACCTTTCGAGTGTACGCCAAACGATGATGCTGCCCAACTTGATTTAATGTAAATATTCAAACCATGATATTTATTACATACATAGGTCTTAATATCTGATTTAAGTGTTGAGCCGTCAACTTCATCACCTTTATTTAAATGAGGAGAAATCGTAATAGATCCCAAACCCGGAGGTACAGGCGATTTTTCATCAAGGAAAATAAAATTGTTTGCACCCGCCCCCTTATATTTTTCGATATTGTAATCTGTTACGCAAACGATAGTTGTTTTGCAGCTTTTTCCATCAGCAGTGTCTCTGTGATCGGGTGACCAGGATTGAGCAAGAAGGAGATTGAGATTGGATGATTGTGCCATTCCTCCCTGAATAGAGTATAAATGGGGATTATCAGTCTGTGCTACAGTTCCCAATAACTGTTGCGGTACAATTGTATCTCCAGATTTCAGCACAAGCGTGTTACCGCCATTTACCGATGTCGATGCACCTGTACTTGCTGTTGATGCACCTGTGGTTGCTGTTGATGCACCTGTACTTGCTGATGATGTTCCGCCGGTAGCGTTTCCGCCGGTAGCATTTCCGCCAGTAGCATTTCCGCCGGTAGCGTACGAACTTCCACCAGACCCGCCAGATGCATAAGAAGTAGAATAGCCTCCAGCACCTCCAGCACCACCGGCAGCTGTATTAACATTACCTATCCCATAAGAATAAGCTGATGCAACACCCGTGGCGCTTACACTTTGTGTAGCATTTGTCGTTGCAAATTGCGTTGCATTTGTGTTGTAAACATCACCGTATGCTTTTGAAACCACGCAAGACAAACACATGATTAACAGAGATACTTTTTTCATACTATTATTTGATAGGCACGTTAAACCCTAAGTTTTATCTTAATTTCTAATTAAACATATGCAAATAAGATGAAAGAAAAAAAAAAAAACAATCTATTTATTGTTGGATATGTTGTAATAAGCGTATTAGCGCTGTGAATAGATGTTGCTATTGATAAATTTGCATGATTCTTAAAATTAGCCTAAAGTAATATTTTCATATTCAATTATCAGGATATACATAAACTCATATATTATGCATTGAATTGCTGCGAATACGCTTAATATGCTTTTATCTCTAAGGGGGCAAATTCAATGAATTTCCTTTTGTTAAAGAATCGATAGAGAAATCAAAAAATATTGGTTGTTAACGAAAAAGATAGTGCATCAGCCATGATCTTTAAGGACTTTCGCCGAATTGTTAAAAAAGCACGTAACCATTACAATGAAGGAACGAACAGAATCCGATCTTGCGAAAGAAAAGTCAGAGTTAGAGAAGTTCATCAGTATTCTTGAAGAAAAGGAGCGTGCTTTTAATGAACTAGCCGTCACCTTCGACCAATTTAAGCAGCGTTATTCTTCTGCAGTTGGTCGCAAGCAGCTTGAACTGAACAGGCTCCATGCAGAGCTTAATGAGTTAATGGCCAGAAAGGTTCCTTATGGCCATGGCCCGAAACAAAAAATTTCAGGGATTTCATCACCACCATTAGATAATTCTGCCGACCAATACAGCGTTGCAAATCTTAAGACACAGCCTGCATTGCATACTTTTTCAGAAGTAAAAGAAGTAAAAAAAGTGTACAGAAAGATTGCCTCAATTATTCATCCCGATAAGGCAGCAGAAGCGAGGTCGCGCCCGCTCCGTACTAAACTGATGGCTGAATTAAATGAGGCTTATGCATGTAAAGACACAATGAAAATGCAGCGCATCCTTCAAAAATGGCACGAAAGTCCGGAGGCAGTCGCAGGCGATGATATTGCCGCTGAGCTGATCAGGACACAGCGGGCGGTAGCAATAATAAAAAGAAGGTTAATGGAAATAGAGACAAGCACATCGAAGATAATAACTTCTGATATGTATGTGATGATGGTAAAAGTGCAGGAGGCTGAAAGGGTTGGGAGAGATATTCTTGCAGAAATGACAATTTCAATTGATGCAAAGATAAAAGATGCTCAGAACAAGCTTGTGATAAGGATGTTTGGTTAGATTTTGAACAGGGGAATCACTTTTTGTATTTTGCAGATCTTTAATAATAATCTTATAATACCTGCCGTTGAGCCCGAAAGGGTAAAAAGTGTTTTAAATGGATATATATAAGAATAACGGAGCAGTATTTTTATGGCTAAAGTCAAGAAAGAAGAGCCTGTTTTAACAGTAAACGGAATCAGGTATCTTGTTGCTGATCTTGCGGATGAGGCGAAAACTCAGTTTGTTAATATTCAGGCGGTTGAAGCTGAAATCAATCGGTTGCAGACTCAGCTTGCAATTGCCCAGACTGCACGCAATGCTTATCAGCAGGCACTGATTGCAGCTCTTCCTGCACAAGTATAAGTATAAAGTTTATGGTAGTTGCATTGTAAATACTTTGATGGTGCTTGATGGCAAAGATAAGTTTTCGTTGTAAAATGTTGTATTATTATGAATTTCAGTTTGCTTTTTTGTGAAAATCGCTAAAGAACTGTCCCCGTTGCGCGCTGCACTTGCCGCATTGTTTCCTTCTTTCAAGCATGTTTTTTTTTTCAGTGTGTTTGTCAATGTGCTGATTCTGGCCCCCAGCGCCTATATGATGGAGGTTTACGATCGTGTAATCAACAGTCGCAATCATACAACTCTCTTGATGCTGACCATTTTGGTGGTATGTGTCTATGTTCTGCTCGAAGCACTGGAATTGGTTCGTCGTCAGGTAATGCATGATGCGGGACAAGAGTTTGATAAGAGGTTGCGCGCTCGCGTTTTCAGTGCTCTTTATTCCGCACGACTTATGAACTTCCCTGTCGGGGGTGCGCAGGCATTGAGGGATCTTAAAACCATTCGGGAGTTCCTTCCTTCGCCGGCATTTCTGGCCGTTGTTGACGCTCCTCTTGCACTTCTTGTGCTGGTGCTGCTTTTTTGGATGGCGCCAGGTCTCGGTTGGTTTGCCGTGGCTGGTGCTCTTGCGCAGTTCGCTATAGGCGTGGTTAATGAACGCCGTATCCGTCAGCCGCTTATGGCTGCTAATCGAAGTGCTGTAAGTGCTCAGGGATATGCTGATGGAGTCATCCGTAATGCGCAGGTGATTGAGTCAATGGGGATGCTGGGAAATATTCACAAACGATGGATGGATCGTCAACAGGAGTTTCTTCTTCAGCAGGCGATTGCATCTGACCATGCGGGGACAAATTCGGCTCTCTCAAAGTTGGTACAGAGTCTTTTAAGTTCACTGTTGCTTGGGATGGGATGCTGGCTCACGTTGAAAGGTGAACTGCATGGTTCAGGGATGATTGTAGCGTCCATTCTTGGTGGCAGAGTTCTGGCACCGCTTGTTCAGATTATCGGGAGCTGGCGTCAGGTTGAGGGTACTTTTGAGTCATTCACCCGTCTGGATACACTTCTTAAGGAATTTCCCCCGCCGCTTAAAAGTATGGCATTGCCGGCACCTGCTGGATTTCTTTCTGTTGAGGGGGTTATCGCTGGTGCTCCGAGAAGCCCGATACAGATTATCAGAGGGGTTAGTTTCAGGGTTGCTTCCGGAGGGTCGCTTGCGATTGTCGGGCCGTCAGCTTCAGGGAAAACTACACTTGCAAGGCTTCTGGTGGGTATATGGCCATCGATGCAGGGCAAGGTGCGCCTTGATGGGAATGATATTTACCAGTGGGATAAAGAAGAGCTTGGTCAATATATAGGCTATTTACCGCAAACTATAGAGTTGTATGAAGGGACAATTGCGGAAAATGTTGCGCGATTCGGCGACCCTGATGAAGCAAAAGTGATTGAGGCGTGCCGTATGGTTGGTCTTGACGGGTTTATTAAGCAGCTTCCAAAGGGGTATGACACGCAGATTGGCGACGATGGTTCGTTTCTGTCGGGCGGGGAACGGCAGCGTGTGGCTCTGGCACGAGCATTGTATGGAATGCCCAGGTTTGTAGTGCTTGATGAGCCGAATGCAAGTCTTGATGAAGCGGGTGATGCCGCATTGCTCAATGCAGTCAAGATGTTGAGGGCTCAGGGTACAACGGTGATTGTGATGACGCATCGTTTGAACATTCTTGGGGCTATCGAGCATATGCTTGTGCTGGTTGATGGGCAGGTTCAGCGTTTCGGGACTTGTCAGGAGGTGTTGGCTGCTTTGCAATCGCCTCCTCCTCAGGCCACCTCTTCTAATTCAAACCATTAGCCGCACTGCTAATTCTTATCAGGAAGAAGATTTTTCAATGAAACCTTATTTTTTTGATCGTAGTGCGTTGTCTCGCCAGCTCTGGATCTTTCGGAAAGAGTTTGTATGGGTAGGCATTTTCAGTCTTATCGCCAATGTGCTGATGCTCACGCCGACAATTTACATGCTCCAGGTCTATGGTCGTGTCATGAAGAGCGGCAGCGAATTGACACTGCTCATGGTGACTTTTTTTCTGTTGTTCTTTTATGGAATAATGGCATTCGCGGAGTGGCTCCGGTCTCGCCTTTTAGTGCGGGTTGGTGTCAGGCTTGATGAAGCGCTTAACTCGCTTGTATTCAATGCAAGTTTTGAGGCTTACCTGAACCGTTCATCGAACAACGTCGTTGAGGCTTTTTCTGATTTAACCAATATCCGTCAGTTTTTGACGGCTAATGGTATGATCGCGTTTTTTGATACACCGTGGACTCCTGTCTATATTGCCGTTATATTTATACTGAGTCCTTTTCTTGGGTGGCTTTCCATAGGTTTTGCCATTATCCAGCTTGTTTTAACCTGGCAGAGCCACCGGTTGAGTACAAAGGAAATAGAGAGCGCGGCTGAAGCAGGAAACGACAGTTACCGTTTTGTACAGGATAAGCTTCGTAATATTGAGCCGCTTCATGCAATGGGTATGGCTGGCAATTTTCGTGAACGGTGGTTCAGGTTGCATGATGCTTCGCTTGCTAAAGCTGATGCTTCTTCTGAAAGGCAGCATCGCCAGCAGGCGTTTGCAAAATTTGTAAGATACAGCTTGCAGTCGCTGACGCTTGGTGCTGGTGCATTAATGGTTATTGAAGGTAAGATGTCAGCTGGTTCGATGATTGCTGCAAATGTGCTGATGTCGAAGGCGCTTCAGCCTCTTGATCTTGTGATGGCTACCTGGAAGCCTTTTGTGCAGTGTCGTACGGCGTTTGTTCGTCTTGAGAAACTTCTTGAGGAATTTCCGGAGCGTAAACCGGGTGCCAGGCATCAGGATCCTCTGGGGGAGATCAGGCTTGAGGGTCTTTCTGCAACTGCCGAGAGTCGTCCAACTCCTATTTTGCATGACATTAATGCTGTATTTCCTGCTGGACGGATAGCTGTAGTTGTCGGTCCTTCAGGATCCGGAAAATCAACACTTGCTCGCTGTATTGTCGGTGTTTGGCCGCAGCGGCAGGGGCGTGTTCTTATTGACGGGGAACCTGTAGAGAGCTGGGACAGGATAGAACTGGGCCCTCATATTGGGTATCTTCCTCAGGATATTGAGTTGTTTGACGGTTCAATTGCTGAAAATATTGCTCGTTTTGCCGAGATTGATTCCTTGAAGGTTATTGAGGCGGCAAAACGTACTGGTATTCATGATATGATTTTGAGATTTCCGCGCGGTTACGATACTCAGATAGGCGAGGCTGGCGGAATGCTTTCGGGAGGTCAGCGTCAGCGGCTGGGGCTGGCCAGAGCGATGTATGGCAATCCGGCAGTTATTGTGCTGGATGAGCCGAATGCGAATCTTGATGATGCAGGAGAACGCTCTTTGCTTGAAGCGGTCGTTGATTTGCGAAAGGCTGGTAAAACGGTCATTCTTATTACGCATAGGCCAAGTATTCTTGGTGCGGCGGATCTTTTGGTGGTGATGCAGGATGGAAAAATTATACGTTGTGGCCCGCGTGATGAGGTGTTGGCGGCTTTGCGTCCTGCGAGTGTGCAGCCTGCACTTGCTGAAGCCTGATTGAAATTATTTTGAGAAAAGTTTAAAAGATAGCAATGAGTAATCGTGATGTCTTGGCAAAGAAGACGGCTGTTACAGTCAAGGGAAATGGCGGGGAGTATCGTGATACCCGCAGCCCGATCCGACTGGGTATTTGGGTATTGCTTGTGGGATTTGGCGGATTTTTGCTGTGGGCGGCTTTAGCTCCTCTTGATGAGGGGGTACCTTCTCAGGGAGTGGTGAGTATTGCGACTAAGCGCAAGGTTGTGGAGAATCTTCGCGGTGGAAGAATTGAGAAGGTTTATGTCAAGGAAGGTCAGTTAGTGCAGCAGGGTGATATTTTGATGAAGCTTGATACTCAGACGGCTAAGGCACGCTATGATGAGGTGCATCAGCACTACCTTGGTACGAGGGCGATGGTGGATCGCCTGCTTGCTGAGATGAATGGAGCTGGTTCAATCAGTTTTCATAAGGACTTGCTGCTTGATCATGATCGGGCATTGTCTGAACAGAATATGAAGAATCAAAAGCAGCTTTTTTTGTCGAGGCAGATGACGTTGAAGATTTACAAAAATCAGCTTGCTGACATAATGGCATTGGTGAAGGAAGGTTATGCTCCGATGAGCCAGCAACGTGATCTTGAGCTGAGAATTGCGGATTTCAAGACGAATACTGCTTCACAGCTGGCGCAGGTACAGCTTGAAGTGGAGGCTGATGCAGAAAAAACGCGTGCTCTGGCCGAGGAACTTGCAGACACGGAGGTGCGATCCCCGGCTACAGGGCAGGTGGTCGGGTTGCAGATACAGTCTGTAGGGGCTGTAATTCAGCCTGGCCAGAAGATTATGGATATTGTGCCGCTTCATGAGGGCCTTCTCATTGATGCAAAAATATCGCCGCAGTTTATTGACAGTATTCATAATGGACTTTCGGTTGATGTGAGTTTTTTTTCTTTTGCCCATTCACCTCAGCTTGTTGTAAAGGGAGTGGTTGAATCGCTCTCTAAAGATATAGTGACTGATCCGGGGGTTAACCCTATGGCACCCAATGCATCTTATTACCTTGCTCGTATTCTGGTTACGCCTGAAGGGATGAAAACTCTTGGAAAACGTCAGATGCAGCCAGGTATGCCGGTGCAGGTCGTCATTAAAACCGGTGAACGTTCTTTGCTGACATATCTTCTCGATCCATTGATCAAGAGAATTACGGTTTCAATGAAGGAGGATTAGAAGCAGGAGAAGCTGGTTTCGTTGTTACTTAACATTCTATGATTGATTCTGATATGAAGCTGTTGGTTCGTTTGATGGTTGTTGCTGGCTTGTTTGCAGCTTTGCCGGTATGTGCCGAGCCGGTCAATTTATCCATGGCTTACCAGAAAGCCTTGGAATATGACGCACAGGTTCGTGCAGCAAATGCCGATTATTTGGTTTCGAAGGAAGAGATTGCGAAGGCGAGGGCTGAATTTCGTCCGAGAATGAACATGAGTGCATTACAAGGGAGGGATGAGACGAAAAGCATTGCTCCCGGGCCATACGGTGTTCCTCTTCAGCAAGACCAATTTTACAACGCCAGAACCTACGATCTTTCTATTCGGCAGCCGCTATTAAATTTCCTGAGTTATGCGGATTATAAACAGGCTAAGGCTGTTGTGGCTAAAAGCGATGCACAGTTGCAGAAAGAACGGTTTAATTTGATTGTCAGAGTCACTGAAGCATATTGTAATGCGTTATATTCTGAGGATAATCTTGAGTTCAGCCATGCTCATATCAAGGCATCAACTGAACAGCTTCAGATGACGAAACGTCGATTTGAAAAGGGTTTAGGTACGATTACCGAAATTAATGAGGCGCAGGCTGACTATGAGCTGGCACTTGCAGAGGGGGTGGATATTGTCAACACTCTGGATTTCAACCGGAGGGAGCTGGGGCGACTGACTGGTGTCTATTCTGAGGAACTGTCAAAACTTGTACCTGAGAAAATGGTTTTGGCACGACCTCAACCAGATAATGTTGATTCGTGGATAGAACTTGCTCATGCAGATAATCATGATGTGGCTGCTGCGCGACAGGAGATTCAGATAGCCAGAAGGGAGGTTGAGAAACAGCGAGCTTCAAGGTATCCGACAGTGGACCTGGTGGTCGACAGAAATTACTCGCAAAACGGGACTAATTATACCATTGATCAAACCTACGGAACAAATTCCATTTCATTGCAGATGAATGTTCCGATATACAGTGGTGGTTATGTCAGTGCTTCGGTTCGCCAGGCTCATGCAAAACGCTTGAAAGCTCAGGAGCAGCTCAGTTGGCAGGAGCGAGGAGTTGAATCAGATGTGCGTAAATATTATAACGGTGTGATTACAGCTATTGCACAGATTAATGCCTATGAACAGGCGGTAAAGTCGCATGACATAGCTTTGACTGGCACAAAAAAAGGATTTGAAATGGGTCAGCGCAGCAACATTGATGTGCTTAATGCCCAACAGAAGCTGATTGAAAGCAAACGGAATCTTTCGAAAGCACGTTATCAGTATGTTCTGAATCTACTGCAGCTTAAGGAAAGTGCTGGTAATTTGTCTCCAGGTGATGTTGATGAGATAAATGGCTGGCTTGGCGATTCAAAGAAATAGTTGGTGTTTATTGAAGCGTCGATGGGTGGAAGACGAATCTCATTGCAGACAGGCTTTTTTATGTTCTTGCACTGCTGCAGGGTATTTTCTTGGAAAAGTGCATACGTGTTTCGTAACCGAAGCAGGCACTCTCCCTCTCTTAGGATAACTCATATCGTATAACACACTCTGCTCTCACTTCTGCAAGCACATGCAGCTCCTGTAATTCTCAAACAAAGTATTACCTTCTGTAAATCTGGTTGTGACCGGTGCATCCGCATTTGCGATGCAGGTGTGGAAAACATACATATAACCGATAGTATCAATACGTCTCAACAATATGGAAGTATCTGTTTCTGCAATAATTGCTGTTTATAATCCCGATCTCTCTTATTTTGAAAAAGCAGTTTTTTCTGTACTAAATCAGTCTTATCGAGTTCTGGAACTTATTCTTGTTAATGATGGTGGAAATGAAGCATTTATAGGCAAGCTTCCGGATGATCCACGAATAAAAGTGTTTTCAAAGCAGAACGAAGGTGTGGCAGCAACAAGAAATTATGCTATTAAGCAATGTCGTGGTGATTACCTTGCATTTCTTGATCAGGATGATTACTGGTATCGGGATAAGCTGCAGGAACAGTTTGATATGATCCCTGTTCATGGAGAAGTCTGCATGGTTTCCTCATCAGTCGATATCATGGAACATGATGGATTTAATTTAAATAAACATTCAAAATCTATAGTTGATATCTATCGCAGAAAAACAAGTAATAAAAATATACTTTTATGCTTAGCAGAAGGCAATTTTATTTATTCCTCTACTCCTCTTATTCATAATTCTATTTTTAAAAAAGCCGGGTTATTTGATTCATGGACTCAACCGCACGATGATTGGGATATGTATCTAAGAATTATGATTGCCGGATTTCCAGTATATTTCTACCAGAAAAAATCACTTTCAGTCTGGCGGCAGCATGAACATAATGAATCTCATGACAGTGAGATAATGATACGGTCAAAGTGCAGAGTAGAAAAAAAAATGATAGATACTGTTCTGGATGAAGACGTTCGTCAGGTTGCATCGATAAATTTGTTAATTGATTACTTGGAAAGGGATAACCTGCTCTATGAGAAACAGCAGTATAAACGGTTTATGAAATTTATTAAATACCACCTGCATCGGTTGCTCATTCAAAAAAGAAATATCAAAAGCGAATCTGGGACTCAAGTAAAAAAAGTCATGTCAAAACGTGCACGTAGAATTGTGCTGAGGAGTGCCAGAAGATATGTTGCTGCAATGTTATTACAATGATATGATGTATATAGTTGATAAAGTGATGAATATGGGTTATTAAGTTATGGAAAAAATATCATTAATAATCCCGTTTTATAATGGTTCAGGATATATAAAGGATGCGATACTTTCTGCTATAAATCAAACAGTGCCTTTTAGTGAAATTATTGTTGTTAATGATGGTTCTAACGAGCAAGAATCAAATTTTGTAAAAGGGCTTGCGGATAGATATAAACTTAATTACAAAATTAAACAAAATGGAGGGCAGAGCAGTGCCCGAAATGCCGGTGCAAGAATTTCCAAGTCACAATACCTTTGCTTTTTGGATCAGGACGATATTCTGCTGCCAGAGCATAACCAGGTATTGATTGAGGGTATAAAAAAGCAAGCGGAGTATATGCAGGGAGTTGTTTATGCAAATTTTTGCCGTGCAGAAGCTGATATGAGTATATACTCCAGAATGTCACGACCAAAAAAACTTCTCATTGATGTAAATGACAGGAGTATATATTCTTTTTTATCTCAAGACATACATATATTACCATCAGCAATGATAATATCACGAAATGCATTTTTTGATATTGATGGTTTTGATGAAAAGTTTCGGGGGTATGAAGATGATGACTTGGCTTTACGCATTTTTATACGTGGCTATCATATCACATATGTAGATAAAGAGGTTTATGTGTGGCGTAGACACAGCAATCAAACTACAAATTCTGAAGTTATGATGAGCAGTAGATTAAATTATATTACTAAATGGTGCGATTATTTATATGATAATACAGTTGATATAAAAAAAGTAAGATTTTTGTTATACAAACGATTTAGATCAGCAATATATCATGATCTTGTTAAGGCATCTTCACCGAGTGAATATATTATAGCAAAAAATATTGCCGAACTGTTTTATAATAAATTTGCCGATTTACAAAGTATTATATATAAGATAAAATATCTGTATTATTATAATAAAAGTTCGAAAAAATGGACTGAAAAATAAAAAAATAATGTATTATTATTTTTTTATTGACAAAAATAAATTTGGTTTATTCACACGAACAGCAATATTATTGATTAGTTTAAATTTGGAAAAATTATTATGGATATAACTGCTGTGTTTAAATGTAGCTCTCAGGAAGTTATGTTGACGCATCCATGAGTCTACCTTTTTTTCGAAGGATTCTCCCCCATGCCTTGGATAGCGCTCAGAAGCCTTGTCATAATATTCATAGATGCGTTGTTTAAAGTCGGCTGTACGGATTAAATACATTTGATCTGAAAACCCATATCCATAATAGCATGTACTATCTTCATATTCAGACTCTTCTTTTGCTGCTTTGTAATCATGATTCCATGCGAGATTAAAAACTTTAACATCCTTATTAGCATTTAAAACTTCAATACCTGAAGATAACCAATTTTTTTGGACTTCAAGAGCTGGCATCGTATCACTTGAAAAATGTAATAAGTATGTTGTTTCGGTTAAATATATAGAAACCAGTTCCGCTATTGAGTAATAATATCCTTTCCCTAATATATTTTTGCTTAAGTTAAAATAATCAAGTGCCGATTCTGAAAATTCATCAACATTTATATATTTATCAATAATACCATTCTCAATCATTTTATTGGCAGTATTTTCAACCAATAAACGATTATTAACATTATTTATATATAAAACCTTATCATCAAAGTTGTAATGACAGAGATTAATTGTCTCCTGGAGACGTGTGGTATTCATGATCAATTTCCAGTCATTTTCCCAGACTTTGGTTTCAAACGTAACTGACATACAAAGATATCGTAGTTCTGAGTTGAAAAGACACTGCGTAATTATTTAATATCCGGAGTTTTTGCAATATAATCGAGATAAGATGTATTTCTGCTTATGAAGAAGCGCTTTAGAGTATCTTTTGCTTTATCTATCAAGGAGTACCTGTTTTCCAATCCTTGAGATCCTGATACACCTCTTACAATGGGTGCAACAGGAAGCATGAAATGCTTTAGCTCTTTTGCAATAATGATATCCCTGAAGCAATGTTCGAGCCAATGCCGTTGTGCTTCTCTGACGTTGAGGTAAGCTGATGAAAAGTGATCAATATAATAATCTTTATTAACTATATAAAAGGAAGTATCTACCGATTTAAACCTCATAAATTTATGGCTTTTCATATAGGAAAAATAACAATCACATAAAAAAGTTCCATTCCAATATTGGAGACATTCAAAAAAATTATCAACCCAGAGCTTGGATGTGCATTTTACAAAAAAATCAGCATTTTTCAGGAGGACTGATTGTTGCAGTGCATAGTTTATAATCTCACCTTCGCCATAGCCTTTCCCATAACGTGCAACTAATTCGCTTTTGTTATTGAAAAATAGGCACTCGATTTGTTGGCCTGGAAATTTATTATGTATTATATTGGAAAAGTTGTAGTTAGATCCATCACAGATTACAATTTTAAATTCTTTTGAAATACTGTTCCATTTTTCGATTGCTTTAATGGTTAATTCAATACGGAGAGTTCGATCTCTGATTTGTGTGTAATTTGCAGAAACTCCCACACAGGATGTCAGAAGTAAAGGAGGTATGTTAATCATAACAGCAGAAAATATTAATGCAGAAGATCATTGATGGCATGTATAATATCAGCTGCTGTGATATTATTTTGCATACGTAATATATCGACTGTTTCTGACAGCTTTTTGCTTCCAAAAATCTTATTATAATAATACTCATAGTTGTTAACAACATCTATGATTAGAAATGGTAAATCTTCAAGAGCAGCCCAAAGAACATATTCGTTATATAATAATGTCTCTTTTAATGGAGCACTTTCACAGATGACTATTGTTCCACAGAGTAATGCGGGTAATATTCGAAGTTCTTCTAAAGTGTGATGAGTATATGTCTGTCTGATATTTATGAGGATTTTACTTCTGCGATAAATTGACTCTACATTATTAAAGGAATTATTGATATTTACAGGATGGATCCCATAGGCCTTTAGAATGGATATAAAGTTTTTTCGATAGGGTTCGTCCGGATTTCCAAACATAGTTATTAAATTGAGGTCTCTGTATTGAGATTCAAGTTCAAAAGGTTTATATTTGTATAATAAAGGCCAGAAATGAAAAAGCTTATCCGAAAGGTCATTATATAATCCGGAACTGTTGATATTAATGATATTTGGTCGACTGTAATCAATAACAATGTCGGCTTTAATAAGTTGTGTGTAGTCAGCAATACGGACAAGATAGGTTTTATCCTTATTGTCACATAAGGGAATTACACCATATTCTGCACCAGCAGAGTGTCGTCCGCCCCGTTTAACAAGAGTATGCTCGGACTGAAGGCAAATATTTATTGTCTTATAATTATTGGAAAACGTCCATTCATAGGGGCCAAAAATAATATTACATCTAACTGAAAGAGATTTAGTACAGCATATTTGATCTACGCAATACAAGTAATAATCTCTGACAGTTTTATTATATTCAGGGTAATAGGCAATAGCTGTATTATTAAGCAGCTTGGTATGCAACTTTTTTCTTCTGAATGAGTTGCGTATAATGCTGTAAAAAAATAAAGCAATATTTCCTGTTTTGTGCAGCAATTTCATGAGCAATAATCAGGATCAGCATCACTCTTTCGATATATTCAAATAATTTATCAACTCTCTTTGCTTACCGAGATACAGTACCCGTGTGTTTTCAATAATGCCTGTCTTTTTGCAATGTCAAGGTCGTGCTCGATCATCTCTTTTATCATCTTCTCAAGGGTTATTTCAGGGACCCAGCCAAGGTCGGATTCAGCCAGCGATGGATCACCAAGAAGCGTTTCAACCTCTGCCGGACGGAAGTAGCGTGGGTCAACCATGACAATAACGTCATCCACATTGACGGCAGGCGCTTTGTCGCCTTTTATTGCAGTGACAATGCCTCTTTCCTTTTTCCCATTCCCTTCAAAGGTAATGGTAATCCCGATCTGATGAGCTGCTTTTGTTATGAATTCGCGGACACTATACTGAACTCCTGTAGCAATGACATAATCTTTAGGATATTCCTGCTGCAGCATCATCCATTGCATGCGGACATAATCCTTTGCGTGTCCCCAGTCACGAAGAGCGTTAAGATTACCGATATACAGGCACTTTTCAAATCCCTGGGATATATTTGCAAGGCTGCGGGTGATCTTACGAGTTACAAAAGTTTCACCCCTGCGAGGAGACTCATGGTTGAAAAGAATCCCGTTGCAGGCGTACATGCCATAAGATTCACGGTAGTTTACCGTTATCCAGAAGGCGTATAGTTTTGCGACAGCATAAGGACTTCGTGGATAGAACGGTGTAGTTTCACGCTGTGGAATTTCCTGCACTAATCCATAAAGTTCTGACGTTGAAGCCTGATAAAATCTGGTTTTCTTTTCCAGTCCGAGAAAACGTATTGCTTCGAGGAGTCGCAACGTCCCCATGCCATCGACATCGGCAGTATATTCCGGCGATTCAAAGCTGACCGCTACATGGCTTTGCGCTCCGAGGTTATAGACTTCGTCGGGATGTATTTCTGCAATTATACGAGTCAGATTGCTGCTGTCAGTGAGGTCTCCATAGTGGAGGAAAAAGTTGCGATGGTTTACATGCGGGTCTTGATAAAGATGATCGATGCGTTCAGTATTGAGAGAACTGGCACGGCGTTTTATTCCATGTACTTCATACCCTTTTTCAAGCAGGAGTTCAGCTAAATATGATCCATCCTGTCCGGTTATGCCGGTAATGAGGGCGACCTTATGTTTTTTCATCATAATGTGTATGTGTTAAAAAATCGTTATAAGCCAAAGAGAGCCCCTTTTCCAGAGTGACCTTGGTTTTCCAGCCTAAAGTGTTAAGACAGGTGCTATCCATCAATTTGCGTGGTGCACCGTCTGGCTTGCTGGGGTCAAATGTGATCTTTCCCTGAAATCCTACAGTATCGGCTATTGTTTCAGCAAGTTCACGGATAGTGATGTCTGCACCATAGCCGACATTGATGTGGCTTTGCATGGGGTGAGTGTGAGCTGCAAAAGTGGCATACTCAAGGTTCATCACATGCACGCAGGCGGCAGCCATATCGTCGACATAAAGGAACTCCCTGCGCGGATTGCCTGAACCCCAGACAATGACTGTGGGCGAGTCATTTATTTTGGATTCGTGGATACGGCGGATAAGTGCAGGGATGACATGACTGTTTTCGGGGTGGTAGTTGTCACCTGGCCCGTAAAGGTTGGTCGGCATGACACTGCGGTAATCAGTGCCGTGACTTTGACGGTACTGTCGGTTATAACTTTCACAGAGTTTGATGCCTGCAATCTTGGCAATGGCATAAGGTTCGTTTGTGGGTTCAAGTGTGCCTGTCAGCAAAGAGCTTTCGTTCATGGGCTGAGGCGCGTGTTTAGGATAAATGCAGCTGGAACCAAGAAAAAGAAGTTTTTTTACACCCGCCTTCCAGGCCTCATGAATAATGTTCGTCTCAATCATCAGGTTGGTATAGATGAACTCGGCTGGATAAGTATTGTTGGCATGAATGCCACCGACTCTTGCCGCAGCCAGATAGATCTGATCTGGTTTTTCAGCTTCAAAGAAAGCACGGACAGCAGCTTGATCAGTAAGGTTCAGATCAGCACGGCTGCGGGTGATGAGGTTGTTCCGGCCATTCTGGAGGAGTGTGCGGACAATGGCTGATCCTGCCATACCCTGATGGCCTGCCACGAATATTCTGGGTTGCTTATCCATTAACAAAGAAGGTTTCGACAATGATCCGCATATTATTTCTGAAAATAAGGAAATGAATGAATTTATATGGCATTACCAAGGAGATTGCGAATAAATTCTCGAAATGGTTCAATTGATGGTGCAGTAAGCAGTAAAGGCTGTTCTACATAAGCTGTCAACTGTTTTTCAGAATGTAAAAACTCATGCAATACATCGAAATTTCTCCAATCGATTTGCTCAAGATTAAGAAAAGCCTTCGGGTTGAAATCTGCTGACACGTTGCTGTCTGTCCAGGTCAATGGCAATGACTCTCCAAGAAAGGCTTCAGGGATTTTTTCAGTGTAGTAACCGGGATATAATTTGTTTTCAGGACAGAGGTTAAATGCATAGTCATTGAGAATATGAAGTTTTTCAAATCCGCTGTTGGTGTGGTTCGTGATTTTTTTATCAAAATATTTGCCGAATCCATCGGTAGCAATGACTTTTTTAATTGCGAAAAAAATATGTTTTCTTGGTCCATTCAGGTGAGATGCAAAGATTACTGCTTTTCGAGGCTTGGATAAAAATTTGCGTCCAAGTGGCTGCATCATTCTGCTGATGCTGAACAGTTTTCCGAATCTTTTATTTTTATTTCCCTGCAAACCTTCATGCGACCAGTCAACCATTTCCATCCAGTAAGGCAGTCTGAAATGCTTGTTTGTTTCTGATGAAAAGTCAAAAGATATCGAATAGTCTGTTTTGACGCTGTCATGACGTAAGTTTTCACAGGTGTGAAAGAGTGTTAAAGGTTTATAGTGTCTGCTATTGATATATTTATTGATAAAGGTGTGGCAGTGATCGGGAAGAAGAACGGATGTCCCTTTTTTTAAAATCCATTTCAGTGCATTCATTGGTTTGCCAATGATCAATACATCGCATTGATCAGGATCAACCCACACAATATCGTATCCTAAGCTGGAAATAAGCAGAGGTAATAAAGATTCATCCTTATAGGTGTAATATTGCCCTATCGTTGACAGTTTTATTTTTTTCATTGAGTGACAGGTTTGATCGTGAACCCATCTACCAGGGCAAACCACTCTCCGGATTCATGCCGATGAACATCGACGGTATGCATACCGCCCCGGTTCCACCATTCATTTCCTGGCTGGACCACAGGCTGCTTTTCAGGGGGGGTTTCCTGATAGCGATCTTCTGTAAGTTCGGTAATCCGAATCGCCCAGACTTTTGTGCCGTAGTTTGGGGTTTCATCCTGTGCGTATCGGTATAATCCGCCATCATGGATGATTACTTTACCACCTGGACGTGCAAAATGCGGACTATTGCTCACTATCGGGCTTTTTGGGTGTTCTTTCCATGGGCCGGTAAGCGTATAGGAGGTAAAAAGATGGAGGTTTTTCCTTTTTGGCGCGTAACTGAAGAGATACCAATGGTTCTGGTAGTGGATAATGGATGGGTCAACCAGTGCTGAGTAACGGCCACGGCTTTGAATGATGGTAGTAATGTGTTGCCACTGATCAGGAAAACTCTGAGCCTGGTAGAGTTGTATACCTCCTGAGTCGTTACATTCCGGTATCATGTAATAGTGGTTTTTCCAGAAAAAAACAGATGGGTAGGAGAGGTGGAAGCGTTCTTTGAGAACGACGTTGCGGTATTGCCATTGCATCATGTCATGACTGAAGGCATAGGCAATTTCGCCAGTGTTTCTCTTGTCATTCAGTACCTCGAAGAAGAGATAGTACCCGCTCTGGTTTTTGATCATGAATGGATCGGCAACGAAACGGGCTTTGATGTCTGTAACATCTTTTGCGCTTAGTATCGGGTTGCAGAAGCTGTTTGGGGAAAAGAGCTGTAGAGGTGAAAGACCTCTATAGATGCCGATTGCCCAGGTTTCGCGACTCCGGCGATCTCTCTTTTTATTGAGATGCTTTCGATAGCGTGCAATGACGGGCAGAGTTGCCAACGTCATAAGAATCAGCAGAGTGGTGGTTATGAGCATGACACAGTATACGCAGGAGTTGTGGGTCAGGCAGTTGTCAGTGATTCCTGAGTTGTTGGTTTGACTGCAAACTGTATGTCATAGAGCATTTTATAAACGCCGTTTTTTTCTATAAGTGTTTGATGGTTGCCGGATTCCATGACGTTGCCGCGCTCCATGACTATGATTTTGTCGGCGTTTTTTATGGTGGAGAGACGGTGAGCTACCACAAGGGCTGTTCTGTTTTCCATGGCATTGTCTATTGCCTGCTGAACAATTTTTTCGGATTCGTTGTCCAGAGCACTGGTTGCTTCGTCAAAGATCAGAAGCTCAGGGTTTTTTACCATGGCACGGGCAATAGCAATCCGCTGCCGTTGACCTCCAGAAAGCTGAAGCCCGCGGTCGCCGATTAGTGTCTGGTATTGCTGGGGTTTGTCCTGAATGAATTCGTGGGCATTTGCCAGTTTGGCTGCCTGTTCTATTCTTGGGTGGTTGATTTCATCGTGAACGCCATAGGCAATATTCTGTTCGATGGTATCGTTGAACAGTATGACTTCCTGACTTACAATACCTATCATTTGCCGAAGCTGTTTATAGTCAAAATCACGGATATCAATACCGTCAATGGTTATGCGTCCTGAATCGACATCATAAAAGCGCAGGAGAAGATCAACGGCAGTGGACTTACCGGATCCGGACTGGCCGATAAGTGCGACCATTTCACCTTTCTTTATCTCGAACGAGACGTGGTTGAGAACATTGGGGGCGTCAGGTTCTTTGTTGTATTTAAAACAGACATCTTCAAAAGTGATATTGTTTAAGAAAGTGTTGATTGAACGGGTGCCGTTGGTAACATTGGTGTTGGTATCGAGCACTTCGAAAAGGCGTTCAATAGAAATCATGCCCATTTGAATAGATAAATTGGCATCGCCCAGCATTTTAATCGGTCCCATGGTGGAGTAGAGTGTAAAAGCAAAGACGAGCAGTTCATTGGCGGTCATAGAGCCTTCGAAGACCTGGAGGCCTCCGAACCAGAGTACCATTGCAATGGCTGCAATGAGGAGTGTTTCGTTGAGTGGACTGATAATATTGCGAATCCTTGACATTTTGATACTCAACTGCCTGAAATCATTGGTGAATGACATGAACTTTGCGAGTTCAATTCCCTCAAACGCCGTTGATTTGATAACTTTGATGCCGTTGAACTTTTCCTGCAGAACGGAGTTCATATCGCCCATTTTGGTCTGGAAGCTATGGGCAAGGCCTTTGATATTTCGGCCCATAAAATTGATAACGTAAAAAATCGACAGGGAGGTTACAGATGCAAAAGCAGTCAGTTTCCAGCTGAGAGCGAGAAGAACTCCGATATAGACGAATATCGAAAAGGGGTTCTGCAGGAAATTGACAAAGGTGGAACTGATGCTGTTATTGACGTTTTCTACATCATTATTCACGTAGTTCATCAGGTTGCCAACCCTGTTTTTGTTGAAATAATCCAGATGCATTTCGATGATGCTGTGAAATACTTCGTCCCTGAGCTTTTTGGCTGTTTTGGTCTGTATCCTGAAAATAATTTGACCATTCAGGTAGATGAAAAAATTTTTGAGGGCAAATGCCAGAATCAGGAAGAAGCAGATTTTCAGAAGCGCCAGTTGTTTAGTTGGTGCTTCGAACATCCGCTGAAATTCAATCAGCGCCCAGTTTTTCAACTTTTCAGCACTGGTGGTATTTTTTGAGAGCTGAAGCGGTTGCTGTACAGGAGCGGATGATTTGGCAGCAGTGGCATGCTGGGCTGCAGGTGCTGATGAAAAGACTGCATTCAGCAGCGGGAGAATGGAGTAGATCGATACGACGCTGAACAATGAGGTCAAAACGCTGACAATAACCACCAGAATAATTTTACCCTTGGACGGGGCCATGTACCGCAGCATCCTCATCAATATTCCGAACTTCATAAGCACCCTGATCGTGTTGTGTTTATCTTGACCCTTAATATAGTGTATAAATAAGAATAATCAGTTTCTCGCCTCAGAACTGAGTACTTCTAACATATGGTGGAGTGCGGCTGTTACTTGATGGGGGTCGATATCGATGATGTCGGGTGTTGGGGATATGATGATATCCTGAATGGTGCTCAATGGGCCGAATTGGGTTCGATCAGCGAGGTATTTGCGATAAAGGGCGATGATTGGTGTATCGGAGCATGCCGCAATGTGGACAAGGGAAGTGTCGGGAGTGATGAGGATCTTGAGCTTTTTGACAATTTCGCCGACTTCATAGATGTTTTGTGTTGAGGGTGATCGCAGGACGTTGCTGTGCGGTTGTTCAAGCTTTCTTTTTTCTTCGAGTTCTTTGGGAGCTGAGAGAATAATAAAAGTTTCGTCAGTGAAACTCTTGATGAGTTGAGACCATTGCTCCAGGGTTCGGTGTCCGCCGATGTGGCCGGCACTGATGTTGATGCCTATAGATGTTCCCGGCTGGAGAGTTTTCAGAAATGAGGCAGTTTCAGTGCAAACCGGCATAGGGGGCAGGTATGGTCTGCATTGCCCCACTGTTGTTGAACCGATGGCACTCAGGAGAGAAAGATTTTTGACTGATTCATGGGTATTGGGTTCAAGAGTGATGAGCTGGTCAAAAAGTCCTTCATGATTTGGGTTGTAGTGGCCGATTTTGTGTCGGGCGCGGATGAGCAGTGAGTGAATGAGAAAATGGGTTGAAGGGTGGTCTTTAGGATTGAAGAGGAGATCAAACTTTTTTGAAAGGATCCCCTTGTAGTAGCGTTTCATGTTTCTTTTGGCATGATAGACCTCCGTGACGTTAGGGTCGGCACTGAAAAAGTTGAAGATGATCCGGCTGAAGGCGATGATGTATATTGACAGCTCAGGATACTCTATTCGCAGGCTGCCGATAAGAGGTGTAAGTAAGATGCAATCTCCATAGCATTCCCTTGCGAGAATGACGATGCTTTCGGGAGCACCATGAAGCATTGGTTTCGTCTGACCTCTTTTTCCGATTAACTGGAGGGTGCGTGCAAAGTTTTTTCGGAAGAGAGTGTGATCTTTTTTTTTCGCTGTCATGTTCCAGGATGAGACTTGATGTATTGTGTCGATTTTTCCAGGAGTAGCTCGTATTGGGTTACGACTGTCTGGAGTGCAAACTGTTCTTCGATAATTGTTCTTGCTTCTCTTCCGGCTTGTTTATAATCAGATTGTAAAAGCGTTACAACGCCATCGGCTAGTTCTTGACTGTTGTTCGGCTTGACAATCATACCTGATCTGTTATTGACGATTATGTCGGCCAGTCCGCTGCCGGATGTTGCTACTACCGGCTTGCCGGATGCCATGGATTCTAAAGCGCTCATTGACATGCCTTCCTCGGGTGACGGCATTATGGTTATATCAACACCGGCAAGGATTGCAGGGATATCGTTCATGAAACCGGTAAAAATCACTTTTTCGGACAGGTTGAGTTTTGTTGTCAGATTTTTAAGTTGTTGTTCAATACAACCAGTGCCGACGATAAAAAAAAGAATAGAGTTGATTTTTTGAATGATGTACGGGATGGCATTGATAAAACATTCCAGGCCTTTGTTATCGTCAAGCCGGCTTATGACTGCAGCTGCATATTGTTCAGGGTTTACCAGGTTGTTGTTTTGCTTTTGCATGCTGAACAGAAGGGTATCTATGCCGTCATAAATAACCGTTATTTTATCGTCAGGGATGTTGAAATCTTCTCTAAGTTCACGTTTGATTTTATCTGAAATGGCAATAATTCGGTCAACAAGTGCAGAGTAAAGAACTCTGTTGATGTATTTTTTGATTCCCTTTTTCCGGTACGGAACATTGCGCGTGAGAATGATCGTTCTTTTCGTTATTCTTCCGGCCAACGAAGCGATCCAGTAAAAATTGGGTGAACAGATATCTATAATATCAATCTTGTTCTTTATGATAAGCTGTATAAGTTTCGGGATGATAAGCAGGTTGATGTCTGATTTCGGGTTAATTATGCAGAAGGGAATGTTTTCTTCAGGGAGTCGGCTCGATAGGCCACTTTCCGGCAGACAGCATACAGTGACGCGATGGCCACGTTTTTTAAGTTCTTTACTGTATAACAGGATTCTGTTTGCTCCGCCCGACCAGTGCGGTGTTGCATCAAATATCAGGATGTTCATTGAGAGAACATGATTGTTGTATAGTTAAAAACGATAAAGTATCACATTCTCAGAAATTCATTGTAACGGATATATCCAATCAATGCAGGTAATTTCTTCTTTTGATCCTTTTGCAGCAAGGCGCCTCACCTTTATTGCCAATACATTGTTTTTGATAGGCATTATGGTGCTTTATCCGCTTGCCGGTGCCCTGCTGTTTTCTTTTGTTAACGCGGGGGTTTCTTTATCCCATGTTGACAGAACCATGCTTCCCTCCATGCGCATTATTCAGGCTTGCGGACAGATTCTTGTTCTTGCTGTGCCCGTTATCCTGCTTGCTGCCAGGCATACGGGCAGGAAAAATCCATTTTCTCTGGAAAGTCTTGCTTTTTTAGGGATACGCAGAGATTTCAATCTTGGTGCTGCCGGCTTGGCAGTTGGTGGCATTTTTCTTCTGCAGCCGTTGTTGTATACCATTAATGCATTGCAGGATTTGTATCTCTGGCCTGCTCTTGGAACTGCCGGGACGGAAGTTGTCCGGCAGCGTGATCTGATGGACTCCTTTATCAGTGAGCTAGCCTTGGTGCGTTCGGTTCCGGAATTTATTTCAGTAGCTGTTGTTCTTGCTGTTATTCCTGCAGTTTGTGAGGAGTTGCTTTTCAGGGGTTATATTCAGCAGAATTACAGCAGGTCTATGGGGTCGAGTGGGGCAGTCCTTTTGACAGGGTGCGTGTTTGCTTTTTTTCATATGAGTGCGGCAAATCTCGTTCCTCTGGTTTTGCTGGGGTGGTATATTGGCTATATTTACAGTAAAACAGGGAATTTGGCTGTGCCTTTTTTTGTTCATTTTGTTAATAATTTTGTTGCTCTTCTTCTCCTTTTATTGACAGCAAGCGGGAATTTGCCAAGTCAGGTTCATCCGGAATTTTTGCTTGAAGCATTGTGGTGGTGGCTGTTTGTCGGGGGTAGTTTGTTACTGTTTGTCATGGTTGTCTGGCGGTTTTCTGCTGATCAGTTTTTCAACAATGGATAATGGGTAAGCTTTTAAGCGTTAATTTATTGCAGAGGGTCATAGTGGCTCTTGTGGGCATTCCCGTTCTGCTTTGTCTGATCAAGGCGGGTGGGGTTTGGTTTTTTTGCTTTTTTTCACTGTTGGCACTGTTGGCTGTTTTTGAGTTTCATCGTCTGGCACTGCATAAGGCTCAGCCCCCGGCTCTCTGGATTGTTCTCATGATAACGCTGCTTTTCCAGGTTAATTTTTATAGACATTTTGCTGAGGTATGGGAGCTGTTGCTGGTTGTTGTGCTCGCACTTCTGGTTATGGAGCTGTTTTTGAAAGATGGTTCTCCACTGCTTAATCTTGGGGCGATTTTTCCCGGCCTGCTTTACGTTAATCTTTCTTTTGGTTCCCTGTTGAGACTTCGTCTCGGAGAGGCTGGTGGAAATGGGGAACTTATGGTTTTTCTGATGTTTTTTTGTGTCTGGTCAGCTGATATTTTTGCGTATTTCGGAGGGAGTACGTTAGGTGGACGTTTTATCCATCGGAAATTGTTTGAGCGCCTGAGCCCTCATAAAACATGGGAGGGTTTTTTGAGCGGGCTGGTCGGAAGTGTTTCGGCGTCGATGATGTATGGGAGTTTTGTTCCGCAGTTGCCGTTAAAGAGAGCGTTGTTGACAGGATTGTTGATTGGCCTGGCAAGTCCTGCTGGGGATTTAATAGAATCGATGTTTAAAAGGGATGCGGGTGTGAAGGATTCTTCAGGTTTGATCCCCGGACATGGCGGTGTGCTTGATCGTTTTGATACTATCATGTTTATATCGCCATTTATCTATTTTATTACGTTGTATTTCTAAGCTGACAGAGAGGATTTGCCCGCTGGTGGTATGGATAAATGTTTTTTTATATTACCCGTTGAAACGGGCAGGAGTATTAACCGCAAAAGGTTGAAATAATGAAAATTGAAGGTCTTCTTTCCGAAAAATATATCGCGTTGAATCTTGAACTGGCTCTGAAAAGTCAGGTCATTGAAAAAATGCTTTCACTTATAGCCGATCATGCTGGAGTTAATGATATCAGCAAGCTTCGGGAGGATGTATTGAAGCGAGAACAGGAGATGTCGACAGGTATTGGCAAGAGTATAGCTCTTCCACATGCCAAAACTGATGGAGTTACCGAGCCTGTGATGGCTTTTGCTACGCTCCGCAATGAGATGAATTTTGATTCCATTGATCAGGAACCTGTTCGCCTTGTTTTTCTGCTTGCAACGCCGGAGGAGATGCTTGCGGAGCATTTGAAGCTTCTTGGCCGTATTACCAAACTGGCAGGTCGGGAAGATTTTCGTCAGAGTCTTCTTCTTTCAACTTCACCTGCCGCAGTGCTTGAGCTTTTCAGGGAATGGGAAAAGGATTTTCCGCAGATATAATTTAGAAGTTACCATACAGAAGGATTGTTATTGTATGTCGCAGTATCAGGCTGTCAAGGGCACGAGGGATATTTTCCCGGAAGAGGCTGCTCAATGGAAATATGTTGAAGGAGTTGTGCATTTTCTTGCATCTCTTTACGGGTTCAGTGAGATTCGTACGCCGGTTTTTGAGTATACTGAACTTTTTCAGAGAGGGATAGGTTCGACGACGGATATTGTTGGAAAGGAGATGTTTACGTTTCAGCCTGATCCTAAAGGGCGTTCACTGACTCTGCGTCCTGAAATGACTGCAGGTGTTATGCGGGCGGTGCTTCAGAACAATCTGCTTGCTTCGGCTCCTGTGCAAAAGCTTTATTATATCAGTGAGTTGTTTCGCAAGGAGAGGCCTCAGGCAGGCAGGCAGCGTCAGTTTTCCCAGTTCGGAGCGGAGCTGATTGGCGTCTCTTCGCCTGCAGCTGTTGCTGAGGTTATGACCCTCATGATGCAGGTTTTTGAGTCGCTTGGTCTTCATGGTTTGAAGCTGAGAGTGAATACTCTTGGCGACACCCAGGACCGGCTTCGATACAGGGAAGCTTTGCAGGGTTATTTTGCGCCTTATCACAATGAGCTTGACGAGGCGTCCAGGGAGAGGCTCGAAAAAAATCCGCTGAGGATTCTTGATTCAAAAAATCCTGCCGTACGGGACATTGTTGCAGAGGCTCCAAGGTTGTATGATTATCTCAAGGAAGCTGCTGTCCAGGATTTTGAGAAGGTGCTTTTTTACCTTGGAGAACGCGGTATAGCTTATGAAATTGATCACAGGCTTGTCCGGGGGCTTGATTATTATTGTCACACTGCTTTTGAAGTGACCAGTTCAGAGCTCGGCGCACAGGATGCCATCGGTGGAGGCGGGCGATATGATGGTCTGGCCAGGGAGTTTGGCAGCTCTTCGGATGTGCCGGCTTCAGGGTTTGCTGTGGGTATGGAGAGGCTTTTGATAACCATGGAAAAACAGGGGCTTTTTGCAGCACTTACTCCTTGCGGTCCGCTTGTTTATGTTGTTGTGCAGAGTCAGGAACTTGGAGATCATGGGTTGCAGATTGCTTACCGGTTGCGCAAGGCTGGTATTATGACGGAGATAGATTTGGCCGGAAGGAGCATGAAGGCGCAGATGAGGGAGGCAAACAGGATAAGGGCCTCTTATGCACTTTTTATTGGTTCAACTGAAGTTGATACAGGGTTGTATGCATTGAAGAATCTTGTTACTTCTGAACAGACGTCACTTTCACTGGAGGCGGTGCTTGAAATTCTTCGGGAACCGGCTGCTAAGGAGTTGCTTGACTTATGACTCTGACACGGCATAAGGTGATGCTCTATGGAAAAAAAGAGTGTTGTTTGTGTGATGAGGCGATGGAGGTGCTGTTGAAGGTTGCTGCTGTTGTTTCGTTCGATCTTGAAAAAATAGATATTTCCGATAACCCTGAACTGCTTGCTGAGTTCGGGCTTAAAATTCCGGTTGTTTTTATAGATGGGGTTAAGGTATTTAAGTATCGGGTGAATGAGAGCCGACTGCTTGCGTTGCTGAGTGCTGAGGATGAAGAGAGTAGGCAGTAGGGAGAAAACTCCAACGAGGGGGCATTCGTAACGTATAGTTACCCGACAAACCCTTACCACTCAGCTCTTTCTTCCCCCTCTACCCTGCCAACTGCCGACTGCCAACTATCAAGAAGGATTAAAGCGATGTTGAGATTTATTTTTTTTGTTATTGTATTTTTTTTGGTCATGCGTGTGGTTTTGCGTGTGTTGAAGTTTGGTTTGCGTTTTTTCATTATGGGTAACAGTAAACGTTCTCAGGGTTCACCGGCATCTTTTTCTTCCGGAAAAAGTATTCAGGAGGCTGATTATGAAGTGATTGAAAGCAATCTCAACGATAATGAGCGGAAGGTGGGGAAATAAGGTTTTTTGCTGTTGAAAGGTTTTTTTGTACATTAGTCTACTTGATTTGACGACGGTTGGCATTATCTTATCTGAGAGTGGGGATTCCCCACTTTTTTGTTTTCTAAAAAAAGTTTGTTTGAGGTTTTCATGCAGGAGCGCGTCAGAAATTGTGTTTTCCAGATTATTGCTGATTCAGTCGGAACTCGGGGTGAAGGTGCTTATTTTATTGATGTTAAGGTTAAAGGTTCTCTGAAGAGCCGGAAAATTGAGATTCTGGTTGATGCTGATGATGGTATCCGCATTCATCAGTGTGCCTATCTCAGCAGAAGGATTCGGGAGCGATTTGAGGGTGATGATGAGCTTCTTGATCTGATTGGGGAGAATTTTGATCTTGTTGTCTCTTCTCCCGGTCTTGGTGAGCCGATCATACTGCCCCGACAGTATTTACGGCATGTCGGAAAATTTATGAGGGTTACTTTTACCGATGCAAACGGCGATCAGATAGAGTTGAATGGTCATCTTCTGGATGTATCGCTTTCAGAAGATGAGAGGTCATGGATTGTCATGATGCCGGAAAAAAATAAAAAGAAGGGGCATCAGCCGATTATTGAAGAAATCAGAGTTTATCTCGATCAGGTCGTTCGTGCGGTTCCTGATGCGGAGATATAGAGCAGAGATACTGGTTAGTAAATTTTCTTTTCAACATGCACAATAAAGAGAGAGATGGCCAAAAAGAAGATAAAAGATGAGGGTCAGGACAGGAGGTTGCAGATTTCAAGTGCTTTTGGTGAAATCGAGCAGTCCAAAATCTTTCTGGATAAGCGAACGGAAAGTGCGGCTGTCAAAATGGATATTGCCGATCTTCTCAAGGATATTATCCAGAAGCAGCTCAGGAAGGATTACGATCCTGAAGTTGAATCCAACATTTTCATCAACCCCGAACGCGGGGACTTTGAGGTCTATATTCTGAAAAAGATTGTCAAAGAAATAGACATTGAAAGTATTGAAATCACGCTTGATGAGGTTAGAAAAATTGACGACTCCCTTGAAATTGGTGATACTTATGAAGAGGGACCGATCAAGCTTGAAGATTATTTGAGCCGTAAATCCATACAGATTATCAAACAGTCTGTACAGAAAAAAGTCCGTGATCTTGAGCGTCTTGTCGTTTATGAAGAGTGTCTTGAAAAAGTCGGTGAAATAGTTGCTGGTGAGGTATACCAGATTCGCGCCAATGAGGTTATTTTTACCTATAACACGTCGAAGGATCATCGTGTTGAGCTTGTTTTGCCGAAGGCGGAGATGATGAAAAAGGATAATCCCCGACGTACGCCGAGAATGAAACTGTATGTCAAGCGTATTGAGCGCGAAAAAGCGAAAGTCAGGCTTGAAGATGGCAGTATGATTGAGCGGGAGAAAGCTGATGGTGGTATGAAAGTTATTGTTTCGAGAGTTGATGACAGGTTTTTGTATAAACTTTTTGAACATGAGGTTCCTGAAATTCTGGATGGTCTCATTGTCATCAAGGCGATTGCAAGGGTGCCGGGTGAACGGGCAAAGGTTGCTGTTGAATCCACCAGTGCAAGGATTGATCCGGTTGGTGCGACCGTCGGATATCGGGGCAAGCGTATTCAGAGTATTGTCAAGGAGCTGAATAACGAAAATATCGATGTTATCTATTATGCTGATGAGCCGGAGATATATATTTCAAGAGCAATGCAGCCGGCGAAAATTGATCCTCTGACGGTTCATGCTGATGTAAAAACCCGGAAAGCACGGGTGATGCTCAAGCCTGATCAGATCAAGTATGCCATCGGGAAAAATGGCAATAATATCCATCTTGCTGAAAAACTTACTGGCTATGAGATCGATGTTTATCGTGATGTTATTGACAAGTCGATGGAGGATCCAACGGACATTGATATTATCGAGTTTCGTGATGAGTTTGGTGATGATATGATTTACCAGCTTCTGGATAGTGGCTTTGATACGGCTAAAAAAGTCCTGAAAGCAGGAGTGGATGAGATAGAGCAGGCGCTTCTCGGGCCCGCTAAACCGGAAGAGCAGACAATTTTTGGTAAAACGTTTAAAACTGGCGTGAAACCGAGAGAACGAAAAGTTACCGAAGAAGAGAAGCGCTATTGGAAGAAGATTGCCGAAAATATCTATAAAACCATTAAAGAACAGTTTACCGAATCGGATTTGCAGGGTCTTTTTGATGACGATGCTGAACCGGAGAAGGATGATGTGGCAGTGGATGAATCATGAACACTGTCATGTGACGGAACATTGGATAAAGAGTTAAGAGTTTTAAAATCCAGAGGAGGATGTAATGGCCCTTGAGGACATGGAAAAAAAGTACCGAATAAGTGATATTGCAAGAGAACTGCAGGTGAGTCCGCAGGATGTATTACTTTTTGTCAAAAGGGAAGGGGGCAAAGTAGCCTCTACATCCTCTATGGTAAGTGAAGAGATGCACACCAGAATATTTGGTCATTTCAGCGTTGAAAAGAAAATGGTCGATGAGACCAAAAAAATAAGAGAGGAAAAAGAGAAACGCTTATCAAGGCTTGAGGAGCAGTCAAGAAAAACCTATGAGAAAGAGAAGCATCTCAGCGAAACGCTCAGTCCTTCCCCAACCCCTGCAGTTGTGGTTGCCGAAGAGAAAAAAGAGCCTGTTCATGATGTAGCTGCTGCGCAAGTCCTGGATCTTGTTCAAGAGCCGGAAGTCTCAATCTCCGAAGTTCTTGAGGATACTGATGATGCTGATGATGCTGAACTTCCCGAATCTGAGTCTCAGAATGAGGAGCCATCGGTCAACGAGCATCTGGTTTCTTTTGACATTCCGCAGATGATGGGAGGTCTTACCGTTATTGGCACACTAGATATCCATGCCGGAAGGAACAAGAAAAACCGTAAAAAGAATTTCAAGGAGCAGGCAGCTGCTTTGAAAGATGAGTTTGTACCGAAGGCAATTGAGGATGTTCATGTTGAAGAGAAGGTGGTCGCAGCTAAAAAGCCGGCCAAGGTGGTCAGTGATGTCAAACCAAAGCAGGTAGTGGCCGGGGACAGTTCCGGCATGAAAAAGAAAAAAGGCAAGAAGAAAAAGAAGCCTGAGATTGATGACAAGGTCATTTCAGCGAATATACAAAAAACGATCAGTGGTATTGAAGAGCGCAGCAGTATAGGTTCACGCCAGAAATTCCGCAAGATGCGCAGAACAGAGCGGGAGCGCGAGCATGAAGAGGATGAGGCTTTTCGTGAATCTCAGCGTATGGTTGTCAGGGTTACCGAGTATGCATCACCGCATGAACTTGCGGAACTTATGGGGATTACTGCCAAGGAGATCATCCAGAAGTGTTTTGCTCTTGGCAAGTTTGTAACCATCAATCAGCGGCTTGACAAGGAGTCTATTGAGCTGATAGCTCTTGAGTTTGGCTTTGAGGCGGAGTTTATTTCTGAGGTTGAGGCAACTGCGGTTGTAGTTGAAGAGGATGTGGAAGCCGATTTGCAGACTCGCCCTCCGGTTGTTACCATCATGGGACATGTCGATCACGGAAAGACTTCGCTGCTCGATTATATCCGCAACAGTAAAGTTGTTGCCGGTGAATCCGGTGGTATTACCCAGCATATTGGTGCTTATGAAGTATCGGTGGAAGGTGGCAGGAAAATCACGTTTCTTGATACACCCGGTCATGAAGCGTTTACCGCCATGCGGGCCAGGGGCGCACAGGTGACTGATATTGTTATACTTGTGGTTGCGGCTGATGACAGTGTTATGCCTCAGACTATCGAGGCAATTAACCATGCCAAGGCCGCCGGAGTACCGATTGTTGTAGCTCTTAATAAAATTGACAAGGCCGAAGCTAATCCTGAGAAAATTAAAACCCAGCTTTCCGAAGCAGGAGTGCTTGTTGAAGAGTGGGGCGGAACCTATCAGTGTCAGGAGATTTCGGCCAAGAAAGGTATCGGTATAGCCGAGCTTATGGAGAAAGTGTTGACCGAAGCTGAAATGCGGGAACTGAGGGGGAACTACTCTCCAGAGATCAATGCAAGTGGTATTATTGTTGAATCTGAACTCGATAAGGGAAAAGGTGTTATCTCAACAGTTCTCGTCCAGCGTGGAATACTTAAGGTAGGCGATCCTTTTGTTGCCGGTAATACTATGGGTAAGGTTCGTGCCCTTATGGATGAGAGAGGCAAGAGAATTCTTTTTGCAAACCCGTCACAGCCGGTCAGGGTGCTTGGATTTGAGGATCTTCCGCAGTCAGGCGATGCCTTGACGGTTATGTCGACTGACAGGGAGGCCCGTGATTTGGCGCAGAAGCGGCAGGTTATTCGGCGTGAGCATGATTTCCGTCGCAGTACTCGTGTCAAGCTTGACAGTATAGCACGTCAGATCAAGGAAGGCTTGATGAAAGAGCTGAGTGTCATTATAAAGGCTGATACCGATGGGTCGATTCAGGCGCTGGCTGATGGACTGATGAAAATTCAGAACGATGAGGTCAAGGTGCAGATTATTCATCAGGGTGTTGGGCAGATCACTGAAACTGACGTTCTGCTCGCTGCGGCTTCGGATGCCATTATTATAGGCTTCAGGGTGCGGCCGAATGTCAACGCCAAAAAACTGGCCGAAAAGGAAGATCTTGATGTCCGCTTTTACAGTGTTATTTACCATGTGCTTGAAGATGTTGAAAAAGCGCTTGAAGGCATGCTCTCTCCGGAACTCCATGAAGAGAGTCTTGGTTCTCTTGAGGTCCGTCAGATATTTAAAGTTCCTAAAATCGGTAATGTCGGTGGATGTTATGTGCTTGAAGGGAAAATTTTCCGTGATTCGAAGGTACGTCTGCTCCGGGATGGTGTTCAGATCTACGAAGGAAATCTTGCTGCGCTCAGGCGCTTCAAGGATGATGCCAAGGAGGTCGATGCTGGTTATGAGTGTGGCATGAGCCTCAAGAATTATGATGACATCAAGGTTGGTGATATTGTCGAGGCCTATAAGATCGTTGAGAAAAAAAGAAAACTTTGAACAGTTTATTGTTGATTTATGTCGATACGGACAGATAGAGTTGCTTCCCTTCTGCAGCATGAACTTGGGGCAATCCTTCAGAAGGAGCTCCCTCGTGGAGGTCCGATTGTTACCATTGTTGAAGTCAAGGTTACCGGTGATTTAAGCATAGCCAGGGTCTATGTTTCTATTATCGGTACAGATAAAGACCAGGAAACCGCAATTGCATTTTTGCGGGATGAAACAAAAAGTATAAGAATGATTCTTTCATCGAAGATCCGGCATCAATTCAGACGTATTCCTGAACTTGAATTTCATGAGGATCACATGTATGAGCGTGCCAGCAGGATTGAACAGCTTTTGAATGGAGTGAGAAAGGGCAGTGTTGAGGAAAATTGACTGACATAACCGACAGTATCATTCATGATGAGGGTGATTTTCTTCTGATTGACAAGCCTTTTGACTGGACATCGTTTGATGTGGTAGCAAAAATCAGAAATACTTTCAAGAGTGCTGGTTTAAAGCGCAAGGTGGGTCATTGCGGGACTCTCGATCCAAAGGCCACAGGTCTGCTTATTCTGGCTACGGGTAGAAAAACCAAAGAAATTGCCGCTCTTGAAGTGCTTGACAAGGTTTACGAAGGGGCAATAAAGCTTGGCGTCGTGACGGCAAGCCATGATATTGAAACCTCTGAGTTTGGTCATTGCAGCGTAGATCATCTGACGGAGATGCAGATCACCTCTCTGGCATCCGGATTTGAGGGAACACACCAGCAGCAGCCGCCCATGCATTCGGCTGCCTGGCACAATGGAAAAAGGCTCTATGCTCATGCCCGTAAAGGAGTTGTCATCAAGGATCGAAAAACAAAAGAGATTGTTATTCACCGTTTTGAAGTTACCCGCATAGAGCTCCCGATGGTTTATTTTTTGCTTCATGTCTCCAAAGGCGCTTATATCAGGGTAATTGCCCATGAGTTCGGTGCTGCGCTTGGCGTAGGTGGATATCTGGCATCTCTTCGGCGTCTCTCTATCGGTAATTACCATTTGAGCTCATCGAACACCGTCTTGGAGACCATAGAAGCAATTCTTCATCAGGCATCAACCACCCATGAGGGTGAAGGGAGATAATAAAGAGGTATGCGTATTGTTGAATATGACAATGACCTTGTTTGCAACTATGGTTTCCGCTCTCCTGTTGATCTGTCATGCACCCCTTCTGCAGTAACAGTAGGTTCTTATGATGGAGTGCACACAGGGCACCGCCAGATTATAGCCAGAATGGCGGCTATAGCCCGATCACGCTATCTCAGAAGCGTGGTTGTTACCTTTGAGCCCCATCCAAGAAAAGTACTCAAGGGGGCGGTTTCAGGACCGCTTGGACTCCTGACCACTTTTGAAGAAAAAATAGATCTTCTTGCCAGGGAAACAATCGATCTTCTTTTCGTTATCCGTTTTACTCCTGATTTTGCATCACGCACCTCCGATGATTTTATCAGGAATGTTCTGGTCAAGCTGCTGGGTGCCAGAACCATCATCATCGGTTATGATCATGCGTTCGGTCGTGACAGGAGCGGGAGCCGGAGAACCCTGGATTATTTGGGACTTGAGCTTGGATTTGATGTGGAGGTTGTCGAGGAGATACTTATGGGCAAGGAACATTTTTCGAGCACAAGGATAAGGAGGCTGCTTGAAGTCGGAAAAATTGAAGAGGCCAATGCATTTCTCGGCTATCCCTATATGATCAGTGGAAGGGTGGTGGATGGGGAGAAGCGCGGACGAAATATCGGATTTCCTACAGTCAATTTGAAGCTGTCCGATACGGACAAGCTGTTGCCTCGTCCGGGTGTCTACCATGCTCAGACTGAGGTTAATGGCAGGCTCTATAACGCAATGATGAATGTCGGGGTACGTCCTACAGTCTCTTCAGAAGGGATGACAACAGTGGAGGCTCATATTCTTGGATATAACGGCGACCTGTATGGAGCAACCCTGAGGTTCACCCTGCACAGGTTCATCAGGGAGGAACAGAAATTTTCGTCTTTGGAAGAGCTGAAAATGCAGCTCGAAAAAGATAAAAAAACGGTGGAGTTGTATTGTTAAATAATATTATATTACAGATCAACCGATTTAATATAACAAACGAAGATATATGAGTCTGACAAAAGAATTCAAAGCAGAAGTCATCTCACAGTTTGGCGTTTCTGAGAAGAATACCGGAAAATCCGAGGTTCAGGTTGCTTTATACACCCGCCGGATAACCGACCTTACCGGTCATCTTCAGCTGCATCCCAAGGACAGGCACTCCCGTCGCGGATTGCTTATGCTTGTTGCCAAGCGAAAGAAAATGCTGAACTACCTGAAAAATATCGATATCGATCGTTATCGTAAAGTGATCGGTGAACTTGATCTTCGCAAATAAGAGCGTCGAAGAGAGCGGTATCTTTTTTACAAACAGAAGCAGCAGGGGATACTATGTTGGAAAGCATGACCGGATACGGCAGCGCAGAGTCAGTTGAAAGCGGTGTAAAGATTCTTGCTGAGTTGCGTTCTGTTAACAACAGGTTTGCTGAGATCAGTGTCAAACTTCCCCGTCAGCTTCTCTCTTATGAGCTTGAGGTGCGTGAAATGATACGGGCACATTTTCAGAGAGGTAAGATCTCTGCTTTTGTTCAGATTCAGCTTGGTGAGGAACAGCCAATCTCTCTGGTTATCAATGTTGCTAAGGTAAAAGCATATAAAAGCCTGCTTGATACCCTCAATAAAGAAGCTGAGCTTGATGCTCCTCTTCACCTTGAGCATCTGCTCCGGTTTCCTGAAATATTCGATAATGGAACTGCATCGCTCGACAGTTCTGAGAAGCTGTGGCCCTCTGTCAAAAAACTTCTGCAGGAAGCTATTGACCGCCTCAAAGGAATGCGTCGCAGGGAGGGAGAAGAGCTATCCATTGATTTTAGCGCAAGAATAGCCGAAATTGAAAAAATTCTTGCAATTGTCACCTCTCTTGCGGCTGAAAATCTTGAGACTGTAAGGAAAAGGCTTGCTGCAAAGGTCGAGGCTGTTGCGGGCAAGGATTTGGTTTACAGCCGTGACCGTCTTGAAATGGAGCTGGTACTCGCGGCTGACAAACTTGATATTACTGAAGAGCTGACCCGATTTGCCAGTCATAACAAGTTTTTTATCGAGGAACTGAAAAACGATGAAAGCGGTACCGGCAGGAAACTGAATTTTCTTCTTCAGGAGCAGTTGCGCGAAGCTAATACCATAGCATCAAAATCGCAGAATGCCGAAATTTCCCAGAAAATTGTACAGATCAAGGAAGATCTTGAAAAAATCAGGGAACAGCTGCAAAATATAGAGTAATTGTAATGGTTGAAGAGCGGAAACAGCGGGGAAAACTGATTGTCTTTTCAGCTCCGTCAGGTACCGGTAAATCCACAATAGCCAAACTGGTACTTGAGAGAATACCGAACATGAGATTTTCGGTGTCAGCCACAACAAGGCAGAAAAGAGCAGGAGAGGCTGAAGGCCTCACCTATTATTTTCTCAGTAAAGAAGCATTTGAAGAAAAGATCTGTAACGGTGGCTTTATTGAGCATGAGTATTTTTTTGGAAACCATTACGGTACTCTGCTTGATAAAACCTATGAAGTGATCGATTCAGGCACCAATATGCTGCTTGATCTTGATGTCAAGGGTGCATTGAATCTCAAAAGGATTTTTCCTGATAATTCATTATTAGTGTTTATAAAGCCTCCCGGTATGGATGTTTTAAAACAGAGGCTTCAAGGGCGGGAGAGTGAAGATGAAGAGAGTCTGAATGCTCGTATGGAAAGGGCAAGGCTTGAGCTGGGCTACTCAGACCGGTTTGATCAGGTAATCGTCAATGATGATCTTGAGACGGCGGTTGAGGCTGTTACAGCGATAATTACCAAATTTCTATCAAACACGTAAAATAACGTCAAATGTCGGTTAAACCCGTTGACCTTAATCAGTTGAGAAGTGCGCACTCGAATTTATATGAGACGGTGGTCGCTATTTCCAAAAAAGCAAAAAGACTGCATGATGAAGAGCGTGCGGAACTTGAAGACAAGCTTCTCCCTTATAAAGAAATGATACGCAATCCAAGCAGCGAATCTGAATCGGACAAGATATTTCCTGAACAGATAGCGATAAGCCTTGAATTTGAATGCCGTGAAAAATCATCGCATAAAGCTGTTGCTGATTATTTTGCGCATAAATACGATTATACAATAGAAAAACCTGTCGAAAAAAAGATAGTCCCAACTGAAGAAGATGATGAAACTGACGGGGATTAATCAGATTACCCTTCGTGTCAATGACTTGCGTCTTGCCGAGGAATTTTACGGTGGTGTTCTTGGCATCAAGCTTGATCACAGGGTGGGTGCCAATATTTCCTATCTGCGTCTTAACTCGGATATGCTGGTGCTTGTGAAGGCTGAAACCCCCGGTTCTCTCCAGGCAAGGGATATCAGGGTTGATCATTTTGGATTCAGACTTTCTTCAGATGCAGAAGTTGATGCGGCGGTTCACTATCTGGAAGAAAGAGGAGTCCATATTGTTACCCGACCGACTCATCGTCGGGAAGGACGAGCTTTCTTTGTCATGGATCCTGATGGCAATCTTGTAGAGTTTTATTCCATGCATGATACCGGCATACAGAACGACAGCGAGGATATTGATCTTTCCTCTCCGAATGTTCATGCTCTACCAACCCGGAAGAAAATGGTGGATGAGATGGAGTCCAAAAAAACCCGTCGTTCCAGGAAATAATTGCAGTTCAGTAATCGTTTTAAGAGCGAAAAAGAAAGTAATCCATATTTCAATAACGCACTTGAAGAACTCTTGCTGCTTCCTATTCTTGTTTTTGACGACCAGCCTGCAGTAAGGTCTTTTGTTTCCTTGGCGCGCAAAAAAAATATCGATCTCTCTGATCTTTTAATAGCCCTTGATACTCTCTTTTCCGGTTGTGACAGAGTGTTAACTTTTGATAAAAGAGCGGCTGAATCAGATTTATTCACTCTCCTTGAAAAACAGGATTCTTAAAGAATAAATTAAACTTCTAGAGGTACCACGGTATTTTAGGACAGGCTTTTGACTCTCTTCTTTCTTTTATGTGTCGTGCCGTATGTACTCCTGCATCAGCCGTTCTGCTTCTTTAAGCTGTTCAGGGGTGTTGATGCCGATTATTTCGTTTGGATTGTCTGTTTTAAAAGCGCATACACGCTTGCCGCTCTGGAAACAGATACTGAAGACATCGGTCAGATAGTATTCGTTCTGAGCATTGTCTGTAGTGATTTCTGCAAGAGCTTCGAAAAGTATCCGTGCATTGAACACGTAAATACCGGAATTTATTTCCCGGACGAGAAGTTCTTTTGCGGAAGCATCCTTTTGTTCCACAATTTTAAGGACGGTGTCACTGTCGTTCAGTCGAATAACTCTTCCGTATCCAGTCGGATCATCCATATCTGCGGTCAGAACAGTTGCCGCAGCATTTCTTGAATGGTGAAATGCAATGAGATTCTGCAAAGTCAGGGCATTGACCAATGGGGCATCTCCGGAGAGGATGAGCACCTCTCCTTCAAAATTGCCGAGCTGATTTTCTGCCTGCATGACGGCATGGCCGGTTCCCAGCTGCGGCTCCTGCAGTGCTGTGCTCAACCGGTACCTTGCAGTTGCAGCTTTTACCAGTTCTGACTGGTGTCCGATTATAAGGATAACTTTTTGTGGCTCGAGAGCGTATGATGTATCAAGAACATAGTCGATAAGAGGACGTCCGTTTGCCTTGTGCAGCACCTTTGGGAGGTCTGAAAGCATTCGAGTGCCTTTGCCGGCAGCCATAACGATTATTGCAAGTGCCATTGATTGTTTAAAAGTGGGGGTGTTGTGGAATTACTGTAACTGTTCACCTTGTTCACCGACACGGTGTCGACTTTTCGGATTGTTTTTTTTATCGACAATAAGAACCATCGGCTTATGGATGCGTGCTTCTGCAGGGTCCATGGTGGCAAAGGTCATGATAATGATTTCATCACCGACAAGGGCGCATCGGGCGGCTGCGCCATTGAGCTGAATTTCCCTGGAGCCATGAGCTCCCTTGATAATGTAGGTTTCAAATCGCTCCCCATTATTGTTGTTGACAACAAGCACTTTTTCATTGGGAATCATATCAACCATTTCAAGAAGCTCATTGTCAATGGTAATGCTGCCTTCATATTCTAGGTCGCCGCTGGTAACGATAGCGTTGTGAATTTTTGATTTTAAAACATGTAATTTCATGAACAGACAGACTTCAGAATTATTTTATAAATGCGTTTCCGCTTCCCCGGAATATCCGGTATTTTTTTAAGGATTGATCACTCTCAAAACCCTGGCCAGTGATGGTTTGATCCGGTTTGATAATGGTGACAAACCTGTCTGAACGAATCATTTTATCTTTGCTTGTCCTTTTGACATACTCTGTTTTTATGACCGTTGAACCACCGGAAGTAATAACAACATCTCCTTGAGCTTCAATATCCTGATTATCGTGAATAACAGCCTTATCGGCAGTTATGGTTGTTGAAGGATTGCCAGTGATGTCAAAGAGAGTAACGTTGATTCCATGATCAAGATGATGCTCGTTCCCGCTGGTAGTTCTGTATGCCTCTCCGTGTCCGGCTTCAATTATTCCTCGTTTTACACCGGATTCAGTAATGGCAAGGCGGATAGTCCAGCTTTCCTGTACGGGATGGCTGATGCCGATAAAGTCTGTTTCGGGAGAACGGCGCTCCTTATGCGGATCGCCGCATCCCGATGCCATGATAACGATAACATTCAGAAAAAGAACAGCAGCTCTTTTCAAAACAGGAGATAATTACTTGATATTCAAATGGTTCAACACCTTGAAAGTTAGATCGTGTTCAGGTGTTACATAGACTGCAGCACTTTTCTCAATAACAAGGGTGATTCCTTCATTTTTTGCAATTGATTCAATAGCTGACAATACTTTCTGGCGAATCGGTATTAAAAGCTCCTGCTGTTTCTTTTCCATAATACTTCCACGTCCGAATTTTTCCTGCTGGTATTTTTCAAGTGCCTGTCCCTTCAGGTTCAGCTCCTTTTCTTTCTGGTCTCTTGCTGCTTTTGACAAGGAAGCCGCTTGCTGGCGGTAAGCTGCAACTGATTTCTGATAGTCCTGGGTCAAACGGTCAAGCTCTTTCTGGAGAGGTGCAGCGGTTGATTGTAATGTGGCTTCTGCCTGTTTTGTTTCTGGCAGCTGCTGCAGAATTTTGCCGGAATCAACAACGCCTACTTTTCCACTTTCCTGTGCAGCAAAAGAACGGGGAGCAACCAGCACCAGGCTAAGGGCAACTGCCATAATGATACGGCGGGACATTGTCATAAATCTTTTTGAATGCTTCATCAATATTACATGGTTAAGGTTATCATTTTACTATCACGATATCGTATAATGCTGAAGTGCTCGCAATTATACAATCAAAGGTAAGAATTCCCAGTTAAAAAACTATAAAAAGCTGAAACCCCTTCATATCATAAAGGCTATGAGTGGTTAACATGTTCTGAAAATAGAAGATAAATTCAGAAAGTTTTTTTTTGAAAGAACTGTCCAGGTTGCTGCACTATGGCAGTTTTCATTTCCAGTTCAAAAAGGTGTACCAGAAGTGAGGATATATCAATGGTGGTCGTGGATGCAAGTGCATCAATATGAATGGGTTCTGTGCCCATACTCTGCAAGATGGACAGTTCCTCAGAGGTAAGGTTGGTTAGAGGCATGTTTTCATTCCGATCCTTTTTTGGTGAATGACTTTTTATGAATCGATTGCCAAGTTCGGTTATGATATCCTCCCCATTCATGACTGCTTTTGCCAGCCCTTGCTGTATAAGCCTGTTGGTTCCCCTTGATGTTCGGGAAAAAATGCTGCCGGGTACTGCAAAAACTTCACGATTCTGCTCAAGAGCCGCAGCGGCTGTGATAAGTGATCCACCTTTCAGATCCGATTCCACGACAATGGTTCCGGCAGATATTCCGGATATAATACGATTCCGTTTAGGGAATTTTCCCGGAGAGAGATCTGAACCAAGCCACTCTTCTGAAATGAGCGCTCCATGTTCAATGATTTTTGGCCAGAGTTTTCCTTTAGGGTCGGTATAGATGGTATCTACGCCGCTTGCTAGAACAGCAACAGTCTGGCCCCCGCATTCCAGAGCTGCGGCATGTGCTGCCATATCGATGCCATAAGCCATTCCGCTGTTGATGCTGATTGAGTTGTTGACCAGTTCACGGCAAAGCAGTTCCGTGCTTTGCCGGCCATAGAGCGATGCATGTCTGGTGCCTACAACAGCAAGACCTGGAGAGTCTGCGGGTGGAAGCGTTCCCCGCACAAAGAGGCAGGGTGGGGGATCATATATTTCCCTTAACAGTGCAGGGTAATCCGGGTCAAGAATTGTTACTGCTGCTGCGTTAAGGCGCTGAAGTCCGGAAATCTGCTCTTCAACGGCTTTCTCTGCTGCCCTGCGGGTTCCTGTATGGTGAAGAAAAGTATAAATCTGTCTGGCAAGAGGTTCTCCGATTCCCTGTACTTGCATAAGGTCTGCAACATCAGAGTGCAATACATCTGTCAACCTGTCATGCAGATGCTCAGTGATAGCTTTGATTCTTGCAGTACCGATGCCTGGAATCAGGGACAGGAGCAGCAGAAGAGTGTTGTTTTCCATGAACATTGCGGTTATAATGAAGCATGGAGGGTTAAAAGTCTCTTTTCATGAGAATGTTGGCAAAGCCTTTCAGGTACTCTCTTCCTTCGGCATAGGGAAGGTGATCAATTGCCGCAAGTGCTTCTTCAGTATCACTGTTGATCAGTGCAGCAGTTTCTTCAAGGATTCCGCAGCGTTCATAGACCTTTTTTACATTTGAAACCTTGTCGGCACTTATCCCTTTATTGACGATGACGGAGTGCAGAAGCTCATGATCAGCGCCTGTTGTCAGTTCCAGAGATCGGAGAAGAAGGTAGGTCTTTTTGCCGTTGATGATGTCGCCTCCAGCCATTTTGCCGGATTTTCCATTCTCGGCCATAATGTCAAGATAATCATCCTGTATCTGGAATGCCCTTCCGATTTTTTCGCCGAACAGCACCAGAAGGTGCAGTTGATCATTTGTTGCATTACCGGCAACACCGCCGGCTTCAAGTGCGGCTGAAATAAGACGCCCGGTTTTTTTGGAGATCATGTCGAGGTAGTCGGCAATGGTGGCATCTTGCTTCTCTTCAAGTTCCAGATCGAGAGCCTGCCCTTCACAAATGGTTATATTGGCATGACTGAGGATATGAATCAGTTCCTCGTGCCTGTTGGTTCTGGCCTGCAGGGCGAGTTCGAATGCATAGGCAATCATCATGTCTCCAGTCAGAATGGCAGCATTGATGTTCCACTGTTTATGAACGGTAGGTCTGTTGTGTCGGAGTTCTGCCTGGTCCATGATATCGTCATGTATCAGGGTGAAGTTATGGAGAATTTCAACAGCAAGCGCAACATTGAGAGCGGTTTCAGATGAACCGCATACAGCTTCTGAGGCAAGAAGAGTCAGAAATGGACGGATTCTTTTGCCATTTCCTTCAAGAATATACCGGGCAGGCGCATAAAGGGTTTCCGGGAGCTCCTTTTCGAAACAAGCCCCGAGAGCACTATTTATTCTCGAATGGTAGAGACGGTACTTTTTTTCTACAAGCTCCTGTGTTATTGGCATATTCATCATGAAATTGGTCATTGTTTAAAGATAAGGCTTTTGTTGCGAAGCTGCTCTATGCTGGCGGAGCCGGTAAGGAACATGACAGCCCTGAGGTCGTTCAGCCAGGTTTCTATCGTAGCTTCAAGAGCTTCCTGGTGAAGCGCTTTGAGGATACAGTTGGCGGAAGCGGCAAGCTGCGCTCCAAGTGCTAATGATTTAGCGATATCAGTGCCGCTCTGTATTCCTCCTGATGCAATGATTTCAATGGTGCCGAATTCCGGATGTTCTTTTTTGAGTGCACTGATATCAAGCAGGCATTGAGCAGTAGGAATTCCCCAGTTCAGCAATTCTTCAAGCCCCGTCATGCTGAAACGTGCATCGTGCCCAAACTGTCTGGTATAGCGGATTTCTTCAACTTTCTGCCAGCTTGTTCCTCCCGCACCTGCGATATCAATGACTTTTACTCCAGCCCCAATAAGCTCGAGAGCAGCCGATGCCGAGATGCCGCATCCGACCTCTTTGACAATAACCGGTACCGGGATTGTAGCGGTGATGATGGAAAGCTGTTGAAGAAAATGTTTGAAATCAGTATCTCCTTCAGGCTGAAAAAGTTCCTGGGCGGCATTCAGGTGTACGATCAGTCCATCGGCTTCCAGAAGTTCGAGCATGATGTTGATCTCCATGTCAGTCAGGCCTTTTGCGATTTCCGGTGCTCCGATGTTGGCAAAAATCTGTATAGAGGGTGCGTACTTTCTTACAATAGCAAAACTGTCGCGGTATTCACTGTTTTCAAGTGCCTGCCGCATGCTTCCAACGCCAAGGGGAATCCGGAAATGTTCAGCGGTTTCTGCAAGGCGTTTGTTTAAAGTTGCAGCCTCGCTGTATCCTCCAGTCATGGATGATATCATGAACGGAGCATTGATTCTTTTGCCGAGAAAAGTTGTTGAAAGGTCAATATCGGAGAAACTGATTTCAGGAATCGCATTATGCTCAAATTCGAACCGTTCAAAACCTGTGGTTTTGCGGTTAAAGGCAATATCGCCATGCAGGCATATCTCTACGTGGCTGTGCTTCCGTTCCACGATTGTATTGCTTGTTCTGTCGCTCATTCCTGCCCTGATAGTTTTTTTGTCAAGATGCTTTGATACTTTATGCCAAAAAAATCAACTTAACAAAAATATTCCACATTCATGAGCACACAATAACAGAAGAGGCCGTTCCGCATCTTTTGCGTTATTTCGGAAGAGCGAGCAGGCTGGTTATAAGGTGTCAGCGGGCTTGAAAAAAACGAAAAGTGTTTGACCAGACGATTGCAGAGAAATCGGACTATTAACCGGAAAATACTGATGTAAAAAAGCGTTTATTATAGTTTTTAAAGGATAACAGGATAGTTTTTAATATCAAAGGCAACTCATACAGATTGGTCGCTAAATTTAATTTTGAGAAACAATGGATTTTTATTCGATTTATTGGTACTCATCAAGAATATGAAAAGATTGATGCCAATATAATTTAACGACGATAACCTATGAATATTGAACCGATAAAAACAGAAGATAATTACCTGATGGCATTACAAAGATTGGAAGTGATTTTTGATATGCCAGTTGGAACAGAAGAGAGTGATGAGGCAGATATACTGGGCTTGATGATAGATGGTTATGAAAAAAAGCATTATCCTGTAGAGGCTCCAGACCCGATTGAAGCTATAAAGATTCGAATGGAGGAAATGCAATTAACGCAGATTGATCTTGTTGATGCATGAGGTGGGAAACATAAGGCTTCTGAGGTACTTAATCGCAAACGAAAGTTGACTGTTGAGATGATCAGAAAATTGACGCCAGAATTAAATCTTTCAGCAGATTTATTAATTCATGATTATCAATTGATGAGATAACTATTTTCATGCTGAAAACATTGTTTGCTATAGCTGTGCGTCATCTGCTTGGTCGTCGACGCCAGACGCTGACTACTGTCTTTGGTGTTGCCATCAGTACTATGGTGCTGATTACCACCAACTCTCTTACCAGGGGTTTGCTCGATTCCTTTATTGAGACCATTGTCAATGTGGCGCCGCATATAACGGTTAAGGGGGAAAAAATGCGTCCCATGCCGGTTAATATTCTTGCAGGCCAGCGCGCATCAGGAGTGGCATTCGTTGATAACAATATTCATAAGCAGGAGCCCGAAGAGGTGCGGAATTATCGTCAGATTCTCAGTGTATTCAGTTTGCCGGAATATAATAAACAGGTACTTGCTGCATCGCCTTATGTTGAGTCACAAGTTATGGCTGTTAAAGGAAGCCGCAACCAGCCTCTTCTTCTCAAAGGCGTCCTGATTGACAGGGAAGATGCCATCAGTGGTATCCGGAAAAAACTGCTTGCTGCGGACATCGCCATGTTTGAAAAAACGACCAATGCGCTTCTTGTGGGACGTACAGTGGCGAGGGATATGAATCTCAAGTTCAATGATGATGTTATTATTATACCTGCTTCAGGAAAAAGCCGACAGTGTAAGGTGGCCGGTATTTTTTTTACCGGAATCAACGCAGTCGACAACTGTGTTCTGGCCGATCTCAAGCTTGCACAGATCATTGCAGGATTGCCGGCAAACAAAGTTTCAGGCATTGCGCTGAAAGTAAACGATCCTCTTGACAATACTCTTCTGGCAAGGGATCTCGAAAAAATTACCGGGTATCGATGCATGACCTGGCAGGAGGAAAATGCAAGTGTCCTCTCCCTCTTCGCCCGTATTGGTTATATCGTTTTTTCTCTTGTGGCTTTTGTCGGCATTGTCTCAGGGTTTGGAGTGGCAAATATTCTGGTTACCACTGTTTTTGAAAAGAGCAGGGACATTGCCATTATGAAGTCGTTGGGATTTTCAGCACTCCAGCTCGTCAGCATGTTTATTCTAGAGGGATTTATCGTTGGTTTGGCCGGGGCTGTTGCTGGTGGAGTACTTGCTATTGGTTCGATCAACTTGTTTGCCAGTTTACCGATTGAAAGCTCCCAGGGCCCAATCACCAAAACAGGCTTCAGTATGTCCTATAATCCGCTCTATTTTTTTCTTGTTATCGGTGTAACCGTTATAATAAGCACACTGGCTGCAATTCTTCCGTCAGCAAGAGCCGCAAAACTTGAACCGGTCAGTGTTCTCAGAGATAGCAGTCTGTAAATGTTACTCTTGTATGGAGATGGTTTGCTCGGGATGCTGCAGCAGGTAGAGTTTGTAGTAGAGTCCCCTGTTTGCAAGCAGTTCCTGATGATTTCCTGTTTCTCTGATGACCCCTTTGTGCAGCACAATGATTCTATCCGCTTTCTGAACGGTAGAAAGTCGGTGCGCAATAATAATGGAGGTTCGGTTACTCATGAGGTTGGCCGTTGCTGAATCGATAAGGGTTTCGGTTTCAGTGTCGACAGAACTGGTGGCTTCATCAAGGACAAGGATTTCGGGATTGTAGAGGAGCGCCCTGACGAAGGCTATCAGCTGTTTTTGTCCGGATGAAAGTCCTGTTCCGTTTTCAAGAACCTTATAGTCGTACTTGCCGGGAAGCTGATCAATAAACCGGTCTGCTCCGACAATTTTTGCCGCTTCCCTGATGGTGTCGTCAGAAACTTCAGGATTGCCGAATGCAAGGTTTTCTTTTATAGTTCCGGAAAACAGAAAAACATCCTGCATGACGACACCGACAAGTTTTCTCAGAGAGTGTTCATCTGTTTCCTGCAGCGGAATACCGTCAATGGTAACAGAACCCTTATGGAAGGGATAGAGTTTGGAGAGAATATTGATAAGAGTAGTTTTTCCGCTTCCTGTTGCGCCTACAATGGCAATCTTTTCACCATGCCGGATTTCAAACGAGATATCTTTGAGTATCCAGTTTTCCTGATCATAAGCAAACCAGACATTATTGAACCTGATATTCTCTCTGAATGCGGCAAGATGGTGCAATCCTGACGGGTTTTCTATGCCTTCGTGTTCATCAAGCAGTCTGATAATGCGGTCTGAGCTGGCAATAGCGGTCTGAATAACATTGAATCGGTCTGAAAGATGTTGCAGTGGACGGAAAAAAAGCCAGATATATTGAACAAATGAAATAACTACTCCAATGGTGAGATCTGCCTTGAGCAGTCGTATACCGCTGTACCAGATGACCAGACCTGCTGCTGCCGCGCTCAGTACCTCAATCAGCGGATAATAGATGGAAAAATATAAGACAGTTCGAATATTAGCATCTCTGTGGTCGGCGTTTATTTCGGCATATTTCCTGGATTCGCGTGCTTCACGGTTAAACAATTGAACAATTGTCATACCGGTAATATGCTCCTGAAAAAAAGTGTTCAGCCGGGCGAGGTGGGTGAGGACATCCTGGAAAGCCGCCCTCACCTTGTTTTTAAACGTTATTGTTGCATAGATCATCAGTGGCAGAATGCTCAGGACTATAAGGGTCAGCTGCCAATCAATCCATACCATAAGAACAACAATGAAAAAGAGCTGCAGAAGGTCGCCGAGAATGGTGATTATGCCGCTGGAAAGCATTTCATTCAGCGATTCCACATCATTGGTTGATCGTGTTATCAGGCGTCCAATGGGGTTTCGGTCATAAAATCTGGCAGGCAGTTTCTGCAGGTGAGTGAAGATATCCATCCGGATGTCGAACACTGCTTTCTGGCCGATAATCTGTGTCATCCATGTGGTGATATACTGCTTGATACCGTCCAGAAGAATGGCTCCTGCAAGAAAGATACTGATTGTTGCCAGCCCATGGAGATCACCTTTTGCGATATAATCGTCTATGGCAATTTTCGTCAGGTAAGGTCTTAGCGGACCCAGAAAGGAGCCGGCGATTGTTATCGCGATAGCAACGCCAATAAGCGTTTTATAGGGTTTCAGATAGGCTAGCAGGCGAGAGACAATGTAGAGGTCAACCGAGCCCTTTCTCTTTTTTTGAAGTGTTTCATCCTGCTGGGGCTTGAAACTTTTTTTTGTCGGGTCGTTACTCATAACATTTTGCTGGAGCATGTATACTGTTGTCGGGCTGCTTAATCCTTGAGTGTTCGTTTCTCTATGTCGTGCTTCAGCTCGCCTGCAAGCTCTTCAGCCTGTTCCCTCGAAGGCGCTTCGGCATAGATTCGCACAATGGGTTCGGTATTTGACGGTCGTAAATGAACCCAGCTATCGGCAAAATCAAGTTTCAATCCGTCAAGAGTGTTTGCTTTTGCGGTATGGTAGTGCAGGGCAATATCCGTAAATACCTTTTCAAGGGAGCTGCGGTCTGTTGAGCCAAGCGTGATTTTCTGTTTTGACATAACGTAATTGGGGAAATGCAGTCTGAATTGAGAGAGTGATCCGCCCTTGTTTTTGGTACGCCAGAGGGTGAAAGCCTGGACGAAAAGTGCTATGCCGGCCAAAGCATCCCGCCCGTAATGCAGCTCGGGAAGAATAACCCCACCATTGCCTTCACCGCCAATGACCACATCTCTGTGTTTCATCACCTCAACAACGTTGGCTTCTCCCACCTTGGCGCTATAGCACTCCACACCGTATTTTTGTGCAATATCACGCAGGGCGCGACTGCTTGAAAGGTTGTTTGCGACGGGTCCGATGTTATGTTTCAAGTAAAAATCAGCGCAGGCGACAAGTGTGTACTCTTCGCCGAAAAGTGAGCCGTCCTCACAGATAACGGCAAGCCGGTCAACATCCGGATCTACGACAAGGGCAAAATCGCATTTGCTTTCTCTTAGAGCAGCAATGGTGATGGAAAGATTTTCCTCGATTGGTTCCGGGTTCCGGGGGAACAAGCCGGTGCCGCCGCATGCAAATGGCACAATGCTGTCTATACCGAGTTTTTGACAAAGTTTCGGAACAATGGAATATCCGGCACCTTCAACACAGTCAACAAGAACATGGAAATGCTGTGCTGCAATGGCCGACGGATCAATACATGGCAGCTGAAGGACTTTTTCAATATGCAGTTCATCATACTGGTCATTTTGGGAGATTGTGCCGATGGTGTCCCAGTGAGCATAGACAAAGAGCTCTTTTTCAGCAATCTCAAGCAGCTCATCAACCTCGCTGCCGCTTAAAAATTCCCCCTGGTGATTAAGCATTTTCAGTGCATTCCATGCGACAGGGTTATGCGATGCTGTAATAATAAGTCCGCCATCTGCACATTCGTCAGCCACAGCAATTTCAACGGTTGGAGTGGTCGCTATGCCGATATCGATAACATCGCACCCGCAAAGGACGAGAGTATTGCTGATGAGATTTCCGATGGCTTTGCCTGTCGGTCTGGTATCCCGGCCGATGACGATTCGGGGCCTTGTCTTCAGGTGATGATGATTATGATCCTGTTTTTTTTGTAGAATCCATGAGGCAAAGGCCATGGCAAATGTTGCAAGATTTTTTGGGGTCAGGCTGTCACCGACAATCCCCCTTATTCCGGATACGCTGATCATGAGGCTCATAATACAAGTCATTATCATGAATGAAAATTTGGCGCAATATAAGCAAAAGAAGGGATAGGTTCCTCTCCTGACTGGTTGACAGATCCTTTTCCGATTTCCCCTGAGTTACTTTTTGATTTGTAACTTGATTATTTTATATTGCAGACCGTTTATTATTCAAAATTATTTTATCCTAACAGCAACACTCTATGCCTTTACACAAATCGGCTGAAAAAAGACTGCGGCAGTCTGAAAGAAGAAATGCCAGGAACAGATCAAGGAAAAAAGAGCTGAAAGTTCTTGTGAAAAACATGCAGAAACTGATTGATACCAGTGCAGACAAAGCTGTTGTTGAAGTTGCCTACCGCTCAGCTGTCCAGAAACTCGATAGACTTGGTGTAAAAAATTACATTCACGCCAATAAAGCATCCCGTAAAAAATCTCAGTTGACACGTCTGTTGAATAGTTACGTTAAGGCTTAGTTAGAGAGAGAAACGTCTTGATACAGCGAAAATATTGAGCCTTGACGTTTTAGCCTCAGGCTTGAAAAGAAGGGGAAGATATTTTATAAAGTTTGAGAGCCGGGGTTCCATTAAATTGTTTTCATGTTTGCATATTTTCGCGGCAGGCTCGCTTTGCTCTTGCCAGAAGAAGCTGTTGTGGAGGTTTCAGGAATCGCATACAGGTTTCTGATTTCCGCAAGCACACATCGCCAGTTGCCCGAATCTGGCAGCGAAGTACTGTTGTTTTCTCATCTTATTGTCAGAGAGGATGCTCTCCAGCTTTATGGCTTTTCCAGGGAAGAGGAACGTCAATTGTTCCGTCTGCTCCTGCTTACTTCCGGTGTAGGGCCAAAGCTTGCTTTAGCGGTACTTTCCGGATTACCGGTTCAGGATATTCATGAAGCTATTCTTGCCAATGCCCCTGAGCGGCTTTACGGTATCACGGGTGTCGGGAAAAAAACCGCAGCAAGAATAATTCTTGAATTAAGAGATAAAATTCTCAAACTCCCTGCGGTGGACGGTTTAGCGGTATCCCCTGTGCTTCAAACGACCCGTTTGCGTGCAGATGCGGTCAATGCTCTTGTCACCTTAGGGTTTTCCAGACTATCGGTGCAAAAAGCAGTTGTCGGTATTCTTGAACAAAACCCTGAATTCACTGTCGAAGAGGTGGTTAAATCAGCACTTGTTTCCATTCATAACAGATAGCCGCAAAACATTGACCTACCAGGAAGCTCTCGATTTCCTTTATCCTCTCCATCGATTCGGAATTAAACCCGGTCTTGATCGTGTTTATACCCTGCTGGATTCTCTCGGTTCGCCGCATAAGCGATTAGGGCTGGTAGTCCATATTGCCGGGACGAATGGTAAAGGAACCGTTGCAGCTGCACTTGCTTCGATATTTGAGGCCAGCGGGAAGAAGACAGCACTCTATACCTCTCCTCATCTGGTTGATTTTACAGAAAGAATAAGAATTAACGGGAAGCAGATATCACGGGAGAGGGTTGCTTATTATTGTTCACAGTTCAAGGATGCGGTCATCGAAAACCATGCCACATTTTTTGAAGCGACTACGGCTCTCGCATTCGCCTGGTTTGCCGATGAAGCAGTAGAGGTTTCCATCATAGAAACCGGCATGGGCGGGCGGCTGGATGCAACCAATGTTGTGGACAGCGCTTATGCAGTGATTTCAAGTATTGGTCTGGATCATACAGAGTGGCTGGGAGGAACTCTCTCCTTGATTGCAACTGAAAAAGCGGCCATTATACAAAAAGGGTGCAGGGCATATACCGCAGTGACTGACCCGGAAGCTTTTTTTCCTGTACAGCAGCAGGCTCAATTGTGTGATGCTCCGTTGTCTGTAGTCGGAAGAGATGTGATGACCAGGGTATCTGCTGCTGAGCCGGGAATGCTGGAGCTTGATGTCAGGAGCGCATTAAGAGATTACCCTGCGCTTAAAGCGCCGCTTACCGGATCATTTCATGCATCCAATGTCTCTCTTGCTGTTATGGTTGCTGAAGATGCAGGTATTGGGGAAAAAGATATTTATTCAGGGCTTGAGCGTTTATTGCAGACAGGTTACAGAGCCAGGCTTGAAACGATCTGTACGCATCCAGCAGTGCTTCTTGATGTATCGCACAATCCTGACGGTATGCGTCAAACCGTAACGACACTTCTTTCATTCAGGGACAGATATCGGAGAGTATATGTTATTCTCGGGCTTGTCTCGGATAAGGATGCTCCAGCAATTATCCGTGAACTTCTTCGTTTGAACTGTTCTTTTTATCCTGTTGCTCTTCCTTCTGAACGTAGTGTTCCGGCTGAAGAACTGCGCGTTTTATGTGAACATGAGGGAGGAGAGGCGACAGAATTCAGTACCGGACATGAGGGGCTTGTCTACCTTCGGAAAATAGCATGTGAGGATGATCTGATTCTTGTGACTGGATCTTTTTATCTTGCCGGTGATATTATCACTTCCTTTATATGATGAAGCATTGCGTAGAAAAGCGTTTTTTTATAGAAAAATTTTTATATTTATTTCAAGCCATCAAAATTCTTCATGCATGTAAGGGCATACCTCATGCCATAAAATCTTGTAGTGATTATCCCTTTATTTCAATTATTGATTTCCTCTGTCATATTCTTTTTCCAGCTTTCATGTTACATGACAAAGCGTTAAAGGAAATCCCCATTAATGATTCTTTTCATTGGGATCTGCCACTTTCATCCTTTTCTTTACACATAATAAGCGTAGAATACAATTACAATGTCTAACAATTCGGTTTTTAAAGGTCTGGACATCAATATGCTCCAGAAAAAGAAGGTTTATGAATTGCATGCTTTAGCCAAAGAGATTGGCGTGATGGCTGCCGGCTTACGGAAGGAAGAACTGATTTTCAAGATTATTGAGGCCCAGTCACAGAAAAATACGGATTCTGAAAGTGGCAATGTGATGGTTAACACCGGTGTTCTTCAGGTCATACCGGAAGGTTACGGCTTTTTACGATCCGCCAATTATAACTACCTGTCTTCTCCGGATGATATATATGTTTCTCCCTCGCAGATCAAGCGGTTTAATATGCGAACCGGAGATACGGTATCAGGTCATGTAAGGGCTCCAAAAGAAGGAGAGCGTTTTTTTGCTTTGCTGAAAATCAACACTATCGACGGGAACGATCCGGAAATTACCAGAGAAAGGCCTTATTTTGAAAATCTGACTCCGCTTTTTCCTCGTGAACGTCTCAAGCTTGAAACAAAGCAGTCGGAAGCGTGCGGACGTATTATGGATATTTTTACTCCTATCGGTAAAGGACAGAGAGGGTTGATTGTTGCACAGCCGAAAACAGGTAAAACGATGCTTCTGCAGATGATTGCCAACGCGATCATAAAAAACCATCCGGAGGTTTACCTTATCGTTCTTCTGATCGATGAGCGTCCTGAAGAGGTTACCGATATGGCTCGAAGTGTACCGGCAGAAGTGGTGAGTTCGACCTTTGATGAGGATCCTGAACGTCATGTTCTTGTGGCCGACATGGTTCTTGAAAAGGCAAAGCGGCTTGTGGAGGTCGGCAGAGATGTGGTGGTACTGCTCGATTCCATTACCAGACTGGCAAGGGCTCATAACACCATCATTCCTCATTCCGGAAAAATTTTGTCGGGAGGTATCGATGCCAATGCGCTTACCAAACCGAAACGTTTTTTTGGCGCAGCCCGCAATATTGAAGAAGGCGGCAGCTTGACTATTATTGCTACGGCGCTTGTTGATACCGGTTCGCGTATGGATGATGTTATTTTTGAAGAGTTTAAAGGAACGGGCAATATGGAGCTTCTGCTCGATCGCCGGCTTTCTGAACGCAGGATATTTCCCTCGATCGATATTCTTCGTTCCGGTACCCGCAAAGAAGAGCTGCTTTTTTCACAGGAAGAGCTTTCCAGAACATGGCTTCTCAGAAAGTATCTTGCCGACAAGAACCCGATCGAATGTATGGAGTTCATGCGTGAAAAAATGGCTGATACCAAAGACAACAAGGAATTTTTCAAATATATGAATGCATGAGGTAATGTTTGGATTTTCAATATAATGCTGGTTTCGGACAGGTATCCATTGGCGACAGGACTGTAACTCGTTATAAGAGAAGAATGTGTGTTATTAATGAATTAGGGTTTGCGGTTTTGTAAAAACTTTCTATATTATCTGCCTTTAAAACAAGAGGAAAGACACTTACTATATGCCCTGCGGAAAAAAGAGAAAACGTCATAAAATGGCGGTACACAAGCGTAAGAAAATGCGCCGTAAGAACAGGCACAAGAAGCGCCAGAGATACCAGAATAAGTAAGTTCCGGTACTCCTCTCCTGTACCTTTGTTATAGGTTGAGAATATAGCTCAGTCGGTAGAGCATCTGCCTTTTAAGCAGAGGGTCGAAGGTTCGAGTCCTTCTATTCTCACTGAAATATATTGTTTGTTTCAGAACATTGACAAGCCCGAGTGGTGAAATTGGTAGACACACTATCTTGAGGGGGTAGCGCCGAAAGGTGTAGGAGTTCGAATCTCCTCTCGGGCACTTGTTTTTTAAAAAAGCCGCTTAAAAGCGGCTTTTTAATTTGTAATCAGAAATAACATCTATGAATATTGCTGTATGTGTCTGTCAGGTGCCCGATACGGCCTCTCTGATAGGATATGTTGATGGAGCAATAGATTATTCAAGAGTGAATGAGGTTATGAACCCTTATGATGAGTATGCCCTTGAGGAAGCTGTTCGTCTCAAAGAGCGCTTTGGTGGATGCGTCATAACTGTTTTCAGCGCTGCTTCTGATGCTGCAAAAGAGGTGCTTCGCAAAGCTCTTGCCTTGGGAGCAGACAGGGCTGTGAGGGTAAGTTGTTCCGCAGAGGTATCAGACCCTTTTCAAACCGCTTTGGTGCTGAGTCGGGCGATAACCGATTTTTATTCACCTGCTTTGCCTGACCTTGTTTTTTGCGGGAAGCAGGCTACTGATTTTCAAAGTGCACAGGTTCCTTCGATGCTTGCAGAGATGCTTGGTATGGCTTCGGTCAGTGGGATCACCTCCATGAATCCTTCTCTCGACTCCCTCCGGATAAACAGGGAAATTGAAGGAGGAATTGAATATATCGATGTTACCTGTCCAGCTTTGCTCAGTACCGAAAAAGGCTTGAATCAGCCTCGTAAAACCAGTATCAGGGGAGTAATGGAAGCGAGAAAAAAAACTGTTGGTACTGTACAGGTTAGCCTTCATGAGGCGCCTTATGTAGTCATGAATGCTCTTGAGCCTCTTGAAAGAAAAAAAACATGTTCTTTTGTGCCGGATGAAGATGATCTGATCAGGATTCTCAGCCAAAAACACAATCTGTTGTAAAAGAGTGTCAACCGAACAGTACATGCGGTGATGAACAAATTTCTGGTATTTCTGGAACAAAGAGAGGGTGTTGTTAAAAAAAACTCTATTTCTACATGGAACAGGGTTCAGGAGCTTGCTGCTTTACGAGGGAACTCTGTTGTGTCAGGAATTCTTGTCGGGCCGGCAGAAATCCGTCAGCTTGATGGAGCGATGGCCGGCAATGGAATGATTTACCATGCAAAAGAGGAGAGGTTAAGGTTATACTCTCAGGAGTATTATGCTGGAGTTGTGGCGGATACCTTTAAACGCGAAGATTGTACAGACTTGTTTTTTGCCGATACGGTTATGAGCAGAGACTTGGCTCCAAGACTCTCTGTGCGTCTTCAGGCCTCATTACTCAATGGATGCATAACGTCCGATGCAGAGGTGGATGGGGTCTCACGACCGGTCTATTCAGGCTCGTTTCTGGCTTCGTTTATTCCAAAACGTTATCAGCGTATATTTATCCTTTCTTCGGATGCACAACTCTCTTCTTGCTCTGCTGGAGGTAATATCGATTTCATTGATGTTGAACCTCGGAGCTTTTCAATAAAGGATATTGTTCCGGTGGTTCGTCAGATTGTGATGCGTGAGGGAATGCCTGATGTGTCTGAGGCCCGGATTATAGTTGCTGGAGGAAGAGGTATGGGTGGCGCGGAGGGTTTTACTCTCCTTGAGCAGCTTGCATTGCTTCTTGGGGGAGCAGTCGGAGCGAGCAGAACGGCGGTTGATGAAGGGTGGCGTCCCCATGCAGAACAGATCGGACAGACAGGAAAAACAGTGGCTCCAGCACTATACTTTGCATGTGGAATATCGGGTGCTGTTCAGCATCTTGCAGGTATCGGGTCGGCCGGTATTGTTGTAGCCATAAACTGTGACCGGCATGCGCCGATTTTTGATGTTGCCGATTATGGCCTGACAGGCGATGTGCACATTGTTCTGCCGAAACTGCTTGATTCGTTAAAGGAATTTTTGAAGACGCAATGATTAACGGTACTTTATTGTTTATAAAAAGGGTTGTATGAAATATACCCATGGAACGTAACTTTTTTTTTTCAGCCGATGCGTAAACTGCAGGTAGATATTCTCGGGCTTTCAACAAGTCCACATACGAATGGAGCCTATGCTCTTATTCTTTACGAATTAGAAGGAAAGCGCAAGCTTCCGATTATTATCGGTGGTTTTGAAGCTCAGGCAATTGCCCTGAAGCTTGAAAATATAAAACCGCCGAGACCCTTCACCCACGACCTTTTTAAGAATATAGCAGATGTTTTCCACCTGCATGTCAATGAAATTATTATCGATGAACTGCACAATGAGACCTTTTATGCCAAGGTAGTCTGTGAAGTCAATGGTGAAGTTCATGAAATCGATGCGCGTCCAAGTGATGCCATCGCCATTGCCGTGAGATTTAATGCGCCATTGTTTGTTACTGAAGAAATCATGAATGAGGCGGGTATAAAGGAAGAGCACAAAGACGAAGGAGAAGAAGAGGCACTGATTCATGCAGAAGAGGTTCCGCCTGGTGCACTTGCTCCGAATATGCGGCTTGAAGAGCTGCAATCGGCACTCAATGATGCCATAAGCAATGAAAACTATGAAGAAGCCGCCCGGTTGCGCGATGAGATTACACGATTGAAAAGCAGTTCCTGAATGGAGAAACCTATAATAAAAAAGGAGGCTTCTGCCTCCTTTTTTTATTATAGGACGAGCAGTTGTTAATCATTAGCCCCGCCGAAACTGAAGGTAAAGCTGAATCCCTGCTGCTTTTTGTTTGGAATACTGTCAACGGCATTGAAACCATAGCCGTAATCAAGCCCGATTTGACCGATAATAGGCAGGTAGAGGCGCAGTCCAAGGCCGGCAGATTTTTTCAGGTCGCCATAATTGACCGATTTCGAGTTCATCCAGAGATCACCCGCTTCAACGAAAGCCAGGGCGTAAATACTTACGGACTGTGACATGGTCAACGGGTAACGCAGTTCCGAAGTGAACTTTGAATAGATTTTCCCGCCGTACAGTGTCGATGAAGGGTCGCCAGGGTAAAGATTGTAACCGAGACTCCGGTCATTATACCCTCTCAGAGGGACGGTAGGCAGGGTGGACATACCGCTGCCGCCCATATAGAAGAAATCGGTGTAGGGGATGTAATCATTGTTGGTAAAGGTACCGAGATAGCCGTGCTGGGTTGAAATATTCCAGACAAGACTTCTGGTGATTGGGAAAAACCAGCTTGAGCTGCCGGTGATCTTATAGAAATCGACGGTGCCCGGCAGTGGCCCTCCGGCAAGCTCGCCAGAGATTGAGTTTTTACTGCCTCTGCGCGGATAGATCGGGCTGTCGATGCTGTTTCGGGTAATGGTTTGTGTTATCGAATACTCATCAGCCTGGCTGGGTGCATTGACCTGCGATGCGTATAAACTCAAAAGCCCCCCGTTCGTGTGCAGGTATTTGAGTTTCCAGTTAACCGAGAAGTAATCATCCGGCCAGGTCAGACGTCTTCCAACCGAAAGCGTGGTACCGTACTGATCCATGATGGTTGGTGTAACGCCGTCACTGTTATAGATATAAGCGCTATGGGTGTCGAAGACTGAAAACCCGACGGCGGTCGGTGTTCCGAATGCCCATGGTTCGGTATAGGAAAGGCTGATGGTGTTGTAGTTGCTGCTGCCGAACTGCCATTGAAAGCCAAGTTTCTGGCCGTCACCGTGCGGGAGCGGCTGGTAGGCTTCGCGATTGAAGATGTCCTTCAGCGAAAAGTTGCTGAACGTCAGGCCGAGTGAGCCGATGAATCCTGTGCTGCTGTATCCGACCGATGTATTGAAGGTGTCGGTCTGTTTTTCGATGACATTGTAGGTGAGGTCAACGGTGTTGTTTTCGGGATTAGGCTGAATATCGGGTGTGATCTGCTCGGGGTCAAAGTAGTTGAGCATGCTCAGTTCCCTGATACTGCGCACAACGTTCTGGCGGCTGAACATATCACCCGGAACGGTATAAAGCTCGCGGCGGATGACATGATCTTTCGTTTTGGTATTGCCCTTGATCGAGATGGTGTTCAGCTGGAACGGTTCTCCTTCAACCATGTTGATCTTCAGATCAACTGCATCAGGCTTGACAACCGTTTCCTCAAGTTTTGCCTTGAAGGAGAGGTAGCCGCGATCCAGATAGAGCGAGCTGACGTCTCCATTGTCCTGAGAGAAATTCAGCCGTTCCTGAATAAGTTTTGCATTGTAGACATCACCTTTTTTGATTTTGAAGGTGGTATTGAGCAGCTCTGTTGTTGCAAAATCCTTGGTATTGCCCGTCCAGGTAACATTGCCGATATAATATTTCTGTCCTTCATCAAGATAGATGTCAAGAAGAAGGCCTTTTTTGTCATCGGTATAACTGATGGCATCGCGTAAGACCCTGGCATCGCGGTAGCCGTTGTTCCTGTAGAACTCAACGAGGAGATTTTTGTCGTCGTTGAATTTATCGGTGTCAAGTTTTGGTGAGCCGAAGATTTTCCGCCACCAGGAGTTCTGATGCGTTTCATTGAAGACGCCTCTCAGCTTGTTCTGGTCGAAAGCATTATTGCCATGAAAGGTGATTTTTTCAATGGAGACCTTGCTGCCTTCAGTGATTGAGAAAAGTGCAATGACATGATTTTTGCCGTTGTCCTGCAGGTGAAATTCCGCACCGGCCGTCAGATAACCTTTTGATGCATAGAGCTTTTCGATTTTATTCGAAGCGGTAAGCAGCTCCTGCTGGGTTATTCTTTTTCCGGCGACAAGACCTGCTTTTCGCCGCACCTCATCATTGTCGAGCTTTTTATTGCCTTCAAAAGTCACCTTGTCAAGAATGGGCAGCTCCTTGACGGTGAAGTTGAGTGCGATATTTTTCCCGGCAGGATCGGTTTGCTGAACGCTGATATCACTGAAAAGCTGGAGCTGCCAGAGGTATTGCATAGCTGCCGTGAGTTGAGGGCCGGGGATGGCAATCTGATCGTTGACTTTAAGCGGGAGGCTGGCGGTTATTTCCTTTTCGTTGAGGGTTTCCAGGCCGCTGAAGGAGATTGATGTAACGGAGAAAACCTCCTTTTTGGCGTCAGTGCTTTCTGTCTGCTCAGCAGAGGCAGCACTCTGTCTGCCGGCATTGGATGGTCTGTTTTTTGCTTCAGCGGTATTCTCCAGGGTGTTCAGAGCAAGAGCAAGCAGCACTAAAGTTATCAGCTTTCGCGTTTTTTTCATGGAATGTCAGGGAGTAATCAGGTTAAAGCTTGCCATCTGGTATATAATTATTTTGAACTTGTTCACTTGTCAGTCCAAATCTTCGCTCTCTTTTCTGAAATTCAAGTATGGCATCATAAAGTTGTGAACGGCGAAAGTCAGGCCAGTAGGTGTTTGTGAAATAAATTTCGGAATATGCACTTTGCCAGAGCATAAAATTGCTGATTCTGAACTCTCCGCTTGTGCGGATAAGAAGTTCCGGATCAGGCATGGAGGACGTAGAAAGGTATGATGAGAAAAGTTGTTCATCCACAGATTCGGGACAGACACGTCCTGCTTTAACATCAAAGGCAATAGCCCTGCAAGCCTGAAGAATATCCCATTGTCCACTGTAACTGAGAGCAATATTCAGGATGAGTTTTGTGTTGTTCTTCGTAAGCTCCATGGTTTTTGTCATAGTAGAACGTACTTTATCCGGCAGAGCACCCATATCGCCTATAACATTAAGACGGATATTGTTTTCATGGAGCTTACGGGTTTCCCTGCCAATAACTTTGATAAGAAGCCTCATCAGAGCTGAAACTTCGTTTTTCGGCCGTTTCCAGTTTTCAGTTGAAAAGGTGAAGAGAGTGAGAAAGTTGATGCCGAGTTCTGTAGATGCTTCAACAACATCTCTGACTGAGTCAACCCCTGCAGCATGTCCCTCGATTCTTGTTTTGCCTTTCGAGCTGGCCCATCTTCCGTTACCATCCATAATGATGGCAATATGGAGAGGGAGTGTGCACGATGCTTTAAGTTCAGCTTGTATTTTTTTATCAACAGAGGAATTGTCCGAAGAAAACCAGCGAGGATTAAAAGGTGATGAAAGATTCATATTTTTTGTGAGTGCCATAAATCCTTTTTACTCCTTATCGCTTAACGGGCAGTCATGAACAAACCATACGCTGATCTTTCGGAGCCTAAAATTGCTCGAATTGAATTATATGCAGTTATTTGCTATTATACAAACTTTAGACATAATGAAAACCGGTAATGTCCACAGGCATGTCTTTCATGAATGGAAGAGTTATCGGAAAGAAGGTTTTTTCAGTAAAATAATTCACAACTGACGTGCATTTAAGTAGTTACGAAGATTTACGCCTCAGGCTGTTCTCAAAGCAGATAACCTGTGAAGAGGTCGTGCGTTTTTATCTTGAACGTATAGATCGCCATAAAGATGATAACATTTATATCACAGTGTTTCATGAGCAGGCTCTTGAAAGGGCCAGAATCCTTGACAGGAAACTGAGGGAGGGTGAAAACCCTGGAAAACTTTTCGGGTTGCCGATGGCAATCAAGGATAATATTTCCATGAAAGGAGGTCGCCTAACCTGCGCATCGAAAATTCTTGAGAATTACGAAAGTGTTTATGATGCAACCGCAGTGACAAGGCTTGAACAGGAAGACGCTGTTTTTCTTGGTAAAACCAACATGGATGAGTTTGCCATGGGCAGCTCCAATGAAAATTCGGCGTTTGGCAATGTCCCTAATCCCTTTGATAAAAACAGGGTGCCTGGCGGCAGTTCTGGCGGTTCAGCAGCAGCAGTTGCCAACGGTCTTGCTATGGTGGCGCTCGGCTCGGATACCGGAGGCTCAGTCAGGCAGCCGGCAGGGTTCTGCGATATTGTCGGTCTTAAACCGACTTATGGCAGGATTTCCAGATACGGGCTTGTGGCATTCGCCTCATCATTTGATCAGATAGGGGTTCTTGCACGAAATTGCGATGATGCTGCGCTGGTGCTTGCGGTTATGGCTGGCAAGGATGTCCATGATGCAACCTCCTCATATCATGCCGTTACCGATTACACTGCAGAAATGGCGACTGTTTCGGTTGAAGGACTTAAAATCGGTGTTCCAAAAGAGTATTTTCCTGAATCTCTCAATTCGGATGTCGCCCGTATTGTGAAGGGAAAGCTTTATGAACTTCGCGATAAAGGTGCTGAACTTGTCGATATACACCTTCCGGACAGTGAATATGCCATAGCGTCCTATTATATTCTTGTTACTGCCGAAGCATCCTCCAACCTTGCCCGTTTTGATGGAGCAAGGTATGGCTATCGCTCGGAACATTCGGAAGATCTGTCTGCCATGTACGTCAATTCGAGGACTGAAGGGTTCGGCAGAGAGGTTAAACGCAGGATCATGCTTGGTACGTATGTACTTTCTGCAGGATATTACGACACCTACTATAAAAAAGCACAGCAGGTGAGACGGGTATTTCAGGACAGATATCGTGAAGCGCTTGCAAAGGTTGACGTCATAGCAGGCCCTACATCACCGTTTCCACCGTTCGGTATCGGCGACAAGATAGAAAATCCACTTGAGATGTATCTCGCCGATGTTTTCACAGTTCCGGCAAGTATAGTCGGTATGCCGGCTGTCAGTGTACCGCTTGGCTTTGACAGTATCAATCTTCCTGTCGGTATGCACCTGATCTGCAATTTTTTTGAGGAAGGAAAGCTGCTTGGTATTGCAAAAAAAATGCAGCATTCTCTATGACTTCAGGGTGAGTGCATAGTAACCATTAATTCATAATATTCTGTACCATGAGTGTATTAGTCAACAAGGACACCCGCCTGCTTGTGCAGGGGATAACCGGAGCGGAAGGTACCTTTCACACCTCCCAGATTCTTGAATATGGAACCAATGTCGTTGCCGGAGTAACTCCCGGAAAAGGTGATATTCTCTATCATGGCAATGAGAAGGACAAGTTCTGCCGGCCTGTTCCGGTGTTCAATACCGTTCGGGAGGCAGTTGAAAAAACCGAGGCCAATGCTTCAGTGATTTTTGTTCCGGCCTTTTTTGCCGCCGATGCTATTATGGAGGCAGCCGATGCCGGTTTGAAGGTGATTATCTGTATTACCGAAGGTATTCCCGTAAACGACATGATGAAAGCCTATGCCTTTGTCAAGGAAAAGGGAGCTGTTCTTGTCGGGCCGAACTGTCCGGGTGTTATTACCCCCGGTGAAGCTAAAGTCGGCATTATGCCGGGCTTCATTCACAAAAAAGGCACAATCGGTGTTGTTTCCCGCAGTGGTACCCTGACCTATGAAGCTGTACATCAGCTGACCCAGGTTGGTCTTGGTCAGTCGACCTGCATCGGTATTGGAGGCGATCCGATTATTGGTACACGGTTTATCGACGCTATCAAGCTTTTTGCGGAGGATGATGAGACTGAAGGGCTTATTATGATCGGTGAAATTGGCGGCAGCGCGGAGGAAGAGGCCGCCGAGTATATTCAAAAATATTTCAAAAAGCCGGTTGTGGGTTTTATCGCCGGACGTACAGCGCCTCCAGGACGCAGGATGGGTCATGCCGGTGCCATTGTCTCCGGAGGCAAAGGAACCGCTGACGACAAGATCCATGCAATGGAAGCAGCTGGTATTCATGTTGTTGACAGCCCTGCTGATTTGGGCGAAGCCATGATCCAAGCGCTCGGGAGGTAATACAACCCGGCGAGTCTGATCAGCATAATTAGATAGTAAACGATAAAGGCGCATGGAGATGCGCCTTTATCTATTGTTCGGTATAGGATGTCCGTGCAGCAATCTGCGAAATAAAGCAATTCATACAATCTAACACATACTCAACTCAAGTCTGTGTTTTACTCTTCCCCAATCAATACACTCCCTGGGCGCTTTCACCAGCTCAGGATTGAGAGTTACCATACCGTTTTCAGACAGGCTTCCCCATCTTTTCTGAATACCATTTGCCCAACAGTTTTTTTGTGGTTTCTGGATGTGGCACTTCTCGCAGGGTGACGTGGAAAAAACCTCTGGATAACTTGATACTATTCTCACTGTCCTGGGCAATTGTTAAACAGGAATCAGTTTTGGTCATACAATAATAATTTGTGCTTGTGCATCAATGTGAAAACCACATTTTCTGAAAAAACGAAGTCTTGTTTCCTGATCGATTACCTGAAAAGGCTGGTGCTGCTTATTGCAAGCGTATGCTTTTTTATACCTGAATACACCCACATCGTGATATTTTTGAAAAAAGAGTATCGTTGATTCAAGCTGGTCTATTGCCTTTGTTCGCCATTTACCTTTCTGATCTTTCAGTTCCACAAAATAGATATGCTCAGATGATGTGAGCATTCCATCGCACCGTCCTCGTCCACTTTCCTCATCACACTTAATGACACAATTATCTATCGCTGTAAAGGTCAAATCAACCTTGGAATTATTTTGAACAGTAGCGACCCATCTCGATGAATTATCTGTATTGGTATATGCTTTTGTCCCGTCCTGATCATCGCACAATCCGAATAGAAGGTCATTTTTTGCAGGTTCCTGACATTCGAGATCGAAGAAATTCATAACTGTAAGGCCTCCTCGATTTCCAGTAGTGCATCGAAAATCAAGTTCCCCTCTTTAAGCATTTCATTCAAAACATTGCTATCTGAAGGAATCCCCTCAAAATCAGGCAAACGCCTGATCATTCCTTTTGCATCCAGCTCATAAATCGCCACTGTATTCGGTGAAACCAATGACTTCTCAGAAACTACCTTGTACAATTTTTCTCTCAGCAAATCAGCCTTATCCGACTTCTCTATCTTATTTTTTAACTCATAACCCTGTATAACGATACTGAGGCAATTAACGACATAAGGGCTATGCGTTGTCATAATCAACTGGTTATCAGAATTCAGATTATTGAATTCCAGTAAACGATACAACAACTGCCACTGTGAAAAAGGGTACAAATTCTGCTCAGGCTCCTCAACGATATTAACAAAAGAAGTTTTGTTAAATTTTGAGGAAAGCACAGATAGCGCAGCTCTTCTTTGCTCACCTGTCAGATTTTCATTATCGACAATCTCCTCTACGCCCTTTTTAAATCGATTTAATTCCTTGCCACTCATCGGCTCTTGATTATTCTCGCTTTGCTTCTGCACCGATGCAGACAGATATTTCGAAACCAGATATAAAGGAACAAGCGACTGAAATCCACTTGAAGCCTCTGTCAATCTGATTTTATACCCATCCCCCTTGAGATTGAGATTATCATTTAAACGATCATACTCAATACCGGCATCGACGCATGGCAAATCAACAATACCTTTCAATCCTTTTTTCGCATTCTCAAATTCCACCAGGAACTCTTTCAGCGAATCAGAAGAAAGCTTCAGATCTCTTGCTGCCTTAACATAAGAGATGAAATTCCTCTCTGAAGGAACATACATAATCTGAGGAAGCCTATATGAGACATCAGAAATCTCATTAATAATAAGTCCATCATTCTCATATTTAATTTCAAAAACATCTCCACGATATTCAATAACACTCTTCTCGTCTTCTTTCGATAGGTAATTTTCCAGCCGATGATAAGCAAGAAATTGCTTTCTGAACCTGTTTTTCCGTGCAAACCATTTCACACTGTAATCTCCTCTGACCAGTGCCTTCTCAATCCATGCAAAGGTAGAGATCAATTTTGCCACCGTGCTTTTGCCGGAACCCTGGTCGCCGATAAAGACAGTAACTTTTTTCACATCGATCCAGCCATCATCGTCACAGAAACCATCCTTGACGGGGCCAAAATTTTTTATGCGTATTCTGCTCATTGTTTCACTCACAGTTAAAGCGTTCTTGCATCCAAACAGCAATATACCACAATAGAAATCGTCATGAAGCCTCTACCTCAATGCGAGAATCTTCGACCGGGCTTCGACCTTGTCGATCATCGCCTTGACTGCCAGACTTATCTTCTACATTTTCAATAATCAAGTATTATCATAATAACAAGTTAGCATCTTCAAAAAAAGTGTTGGCACCACCTGATGGTGTTTTTTCATGTCTTCCAGCAACCCATCACTATACGTGACGAATACTCGGCGGCATAGCTACCCTTATTGTCTGAAAAACCTTACCACACGTCCCAACACTTGCTGTTCTGATGGCAAGTTTTCGTCCGCTCTCCTCCAGCGTTACTTCCTGGAGTGCGTTCAGGTCGTGCTTGATATCTTCCCATTCAAACTGCAACCCAGCTTTCTCCAAGCGTTGATCAAGCTCCTTGCGACGCTGGCCAGTATTGAAGGTGGGTTTCAATCCACACGCGCCCGCGGGGGGCGCGACCGATTGGAATGGGGAGAATTATGAACGAGTCGGTGCGTTTCAATCCACGCGCCCGCGGGGGGCGCGACAAGAGTTCTCCGGAATGGATAAGGGAGCAGTGCAGGTTTCAATCCACGCGCCCGCGGGGGGCGCGACTATCCAGTTCTCCTGTCAACTTGCTTATCTTTCGTTTCAATCCACGCGCCCGCGGGGGGCGCGACTATCAGGAGATGAGATGATGATTATAGAGGAGAGTGTTTCAATCCACGCGCCCGCGGGGGGCGCGACCATTAGCTCATATAGGTGAACAATCAATTCTTAATCAAGTTTCAATCCACGCGCCCGCGGGGGGCGCGACACAGGTGCAAATGCTGGTGGAGATGATGATAGACGTTTCAATCCACGCGCCCGCGGGGGGCGCGACGCTAAACTGCACGGTGTAGTTGAGTGTCAGCTGGTTTCAATCCACGCGCCCGCGGGGGGCGCGACTCGGCACTGAGGAGGCGTTATCAAAGCTGCGATCTGTTTCAATCCACGCGCCCGCGGGGGGCGCGACTTTTGCGTAGTAAGCGGCAACGCCTCCAAGAAGTTTCAATCCACGCGCCCGCGGGGGGCGCGACCGACAACTGAAAGTTGGAGGGAAGAGATTCGTAAGTTTCAATCCACGCGCCCGCGGGGGGCGCGACACTCGCCCCTGTTTCTGAATCTGTCAAGGTACCCGTTTCAATCCACGCGCCCGCGGGGGGCGCGACCATCACCTGCGGGTCTCCAAGACGAAATCTTTTCCGTTTCAATCCACGCGCCCGCGGGGGGCGCGACACGATATCGAGATAGCTATAACCGACCTTGTCCGGTTTCAATCCACGCGCCCGCGGGGGGCGCGACACAACATAACTTCCGCATGTACATGATGCCGATGTTTCAATCCACGCGCCCGCGGGGGGCGCGACCCAATCCTTTGCATCGATAGCGTCCAGCTCTGATTGTTTCAATCCACGCGCCCGCGGGGGGCGCGACGCTCTTGTCCATCAATCAAAGACGTTCGCTGTTGATGTTTCAATCCACGCGCCCGCGGGGGGCGCGACCATCGTTATTGTCCCGCCTGAGCCGTATTGGCCGGTTTCAATCCACGCGCCCGCGGGGGGCGCGACCTTGAGTGGGCAGGAGATTGGAAGACATTCCAAGTTTCAATCCACGCGCCCGCGGGGGGCGCGACTGGAGCGTGGGAGTATGTTTATCAGTCCGGCTCAGTTTCAATCCACGCGCCCGCGGGGGGCGCGACTCGCCGAAAGTGGCAGTGTAACGGGATTGCTCAGTTTCAATCCACGCGCCCGCGGGGGGCGCGACCTAAAAGAGATTGATTTTTTTCTGCACAACCTCCTCGTTTCAATCCACGCGCCCGCGGGGGGCGCGACGGAATCCATGGCCACACGAGGGACGACGTTGTTGTTTCAATCCACGCGCCCGCGGGGGGCGCGACCTTTATCTTTTCAGGCATATAACTGCCTGGATAATGTTTCAATCCACGCGCCCGCGGGGGGCGCGACAAAGAAAGTGAAAGAAAAGAAAGTGAAATTGAAAGTTTCAATCCACGCGCCCGCGGGGGGCGCGACCCACTCCGCAGACATTCGGGATATTCAGGAAGTTTCAATCCACGCGCCCGCGGGGGGCGCGACCCTGTGTAACGGAATCAGTTGCCGAGGAAGAATGTTTCAATCCACGCGCCCGCGGGGGGCGCGACATGCTCGTAGTCGATAAAGTCTTTCATTGACTTAGTTTCAATCCTCGCGCCCGCGGGGGGCGCGACCTGGCGGCCTTCGTTCGTAAAGCATGGGGAGTTCTTGTTTCAATCCACGCGCCCGCGGGGGGCGCGACCAAGTGCGTCCATCAGAGTGTCGAACTGATCATCAGTTTCAATCCACGCGCCCGCGGGGGGCGCGACTTGCGCAAAACACCAGAGTCTTTTTCCCCAGGGCGTTTCAATCCACGCGCCCGCGGGGGGCGCGACCGCTTGACCGTGAAAGGCCCGCGATACTGAAGCGTGTTTCAATCCACGCGCCCGCGGGGGGCGCGACATCGAGACTTGTGTTGATGACTTAGACAAGAATAGTTTCAATCCACGCGCCCGCGGGGGGCGCGACAAACTCGATATGGTATTAAGGAACATCCATTCGCAGGTTTCAATCCACGCGCCCGCGGGGGGCGCGACAGAAGGCCAAGCACTTTCAAGTATAATGGTATGGTTTCAATCCACGCGCCCGCGGGGGGCGCGACACGGAAAACACGCAAATCACAGAACTGGTAACACTGTTTCAATCCACGCGCCCGCGGGGGGCGCGACCTATTGCGCCCCTCTCTTTTGTTACCTTGCAGAAGCGTTTCAATCCACGCGCCCGCGGGGGGCGCGACAGAGTATAAAAACATCACTCACTATGGAATGCCTGAGTATTCCGGCGAATGTGTACCACTGATTCCGGACGAAAGTGTACCACCTATTCCGCGACAAAATGTACCACTGATTCCGCGGCAAAGTGTACCACCTTTTCAGGACGGATTTGCTCTTAGAACTTACACAATTTTATCCAATTTCCTTCTCCTCATTGACTCTCCTTTTAACTCAAGCCGGTGAGCATTTCCGACTAATCTATCCATGATTCCGTCAGCAATTGTAGGCTCCCCAATTACGTCATGCCACTGGGCAACCGGCAGCTGAGAGGTGATCATGACCGCCTGCTTTCCATAACGATCTTCAAGGATTTGCAGTAGTGCAATACGTGTTGTTGCATCGAGTGGTTGCAGACCGAAATCATCAAGGATAATCAGATGGGTTCGTTCAATTTGGTTAAGCACACGGACAAAGGTTCCGTCAAGTTTTGTCTGTGCGATCCGTTCAAGAAACCGGTTCATACCAAAGTACAGCGTGCGATATCCAAGTGAACAGGCCTGCCGTCCCAAAGCACAGGCAAGATAGCTCTTGCCGCATCCCGTTGCTCCGGTAATAAGAATATTTTCACCCCGCCCGATAAAGTTGCAGTCAGCAAGGCTGAGCAGTTGATCCCGGGTCAGGTTCCGGGCGGCGTTGCAGTGAACCTGTTCCAGTATGGCTGGATAGCGGATCTTGCTTTGCAGGAGGTACCGCTTGGTGCTCTGTTCTTTTCGGAATCGCTGTTCGGCATCAACCAACTGGCCGAGCAGCGTGTCCGCTGCTGGCTGTTCGTGGACGGGAAGCATGGTTGCTGCTTCATAGGCATTTGCCATACCATAAAGGTTCATGGAACGAAGCTGGTCAAGGGTTAGCTGTGTATTCATGGTCATGTGGTGGTTGAGGTTAATTGTAGACTTCTTTGCCGCGAATATTGTCATGAAACGGCAGCATGGGCGCATGGTATTCTGCCGCCGCCACTGCTTTATCTCTGTTGTTTTCCAGTATGTTATGGACAAGACGGTAGCTGACGCTGGGAACCTGCAATGCCAGCCCGCATGCTGCTTCAAGTCGGCTTGTTCCATACTTCTTCTGGAGCCGAAGTATGCCAAGGCAGGCGTCAAAGCTTTGCTGTACAAAGGCCTTTGAACTCAGAATCCTAAGGACTGCTTCTTCAGTACAAGGCCCAATAGCGGCGGCTTTGCTGGTAAAGTCATCCTCACTCCATCCTTGTTGCTGATGGTGCCGGCGGTGGGCTTCCGGCATGTGCTCCTCAACGGTTCTGTAGATACCCCGGCGTCCGACGATGCGCTGATGCAGGGCAATACGCTGGAAATCAAGAAATACCTCAACCACGGCTTCATCGTAGACCAGTTTGACAAGCTTGCCGATATACTCATGTGGGACACTATACTGGCAGCGGTCTTCTCCCAGCATGACATGGTAATTTTTCTTGACGGTGGCCGTGGTTTCACGCTTATAGAGAAAATCGGTCGCCGGCAGTGGCAGTAACAGCTCTTGTTCAAGCTCTATAAACCGCTGCCGGCGACTCTTGCCATAATCGGTCATCAGCCGGTCATTGGCATTATCCAGCAACTCCCGTACCCGACACTTCAAGGCGTTGAGACTGGTAAATTCCTCATTGCGCAAACGTCCGTAAATCTGGTTGTAGGCAATATGAACCGTGCCCTCCACGGAAGGTTTATCCTTGGGCCGGACGATTCTGGTCGCCTGCATGTTGGTCTGGTAGTGCAATGCCCAATGCTCCATAACATCAGTAAAAAGAGGCTCATAGCGTGATGCTTTCGTCACCACCTGCCTCATGTTGTCGCTGAGAATGTTCTTGGGAACACCGCCCAGATAGGCCAGTGCCCGGTTGAGGGCCGGTATCAAATGCTCCTGCCTGGCGGACGAGAGCGGTTCAACATAAAAAAAGCTGCTGCAGGGCAAGGTGCAGACCAGAACGGGGCACTCAAGACGGGCTCTGGTAAGAGGTTCGATGATACAGAGTGTGTCGCCGGCGAAGTCGATCTGCAGCCGATACCCTGGATGGTGCTGCTGCGGCATGGTGGTATCCTGCTGCTGCACATACTGGTCAAGATAATAGCAGAACTGGGAATACTGATAGCCGGCAGGGCGATCCTGAAGATACTCCTCCCAGAGCACCTGCTTGGTAACATGAGAGTGCTTGTTTCCGAGTTCCTCGGAAAGACGCTTCAGTTGGGTACTGAGATCAGCATACCGCTCATCAGTGTCTTTGGTGGAACGTGGTGGATGAACCAGAACCGAAAGATCGTGATCAGAAAGTGCAAACAGCTCTGAAAACGTCTTACCGCTGCTCTTGAACCGATGCAGATAGTTTTTGAGCGTTAGCCGGTGAATACCTGTACTTCGATGGATTTCCCGTTGGGAACACTCCTCCATCATGAGTTTGAGAATACGGCGAATCTGTAACATAGTCAAGGCTTTGTTTGCCATGGTAATACCTCCGTTTTTTTGCTTCGAAGGTACTGTTTATGATGTTACAAATCTGGCCTGTGGGGTGGCACACTTTCAAGCGGAATGCCTGGCACACTATTCTCCGGTACGGGTGGCACATATTGCTCCGGAATCGCTGGCACACTTTACTCCGGTAGAGGTGGCACACTATGCTCCGGTGTGCTCAGAATGCCTGTTTCAATCCACGCGCCCGCGGGGGGCGCGACGAATTCTATACTCACAGAAAGAATTAAAGAGTTGGAGTTTCAATCCACGCGCCCGCGGGGGGCGCGACGCTTTCAGCGTCCCGAATATGGCGTTTATTAAGCAGATGTTTCAATCCACGCGCCCGCGGGGGGCGCGACCTTCAATTTTTTCAAGGTTTTTGAGTACCTCAGGTTTCAATCCACGCGCCCGCGGGGGGCGCGACTCCAAAATCAGTCAATTGATTGCTGTAGCAATAGTTTCAATCCACGCGCCCGCGGGGGGCGCGACCTGCTTCTTCGTTTGTGCTTCCGTTTTCTGTAAAGTTTCAATCCACGCGCCCGCGGGGGGCGCGACCCCGTAGATTGCGCAGTGATCTCCGTTTGGCGAGTTTCAATCCACGCGCCCGCGGGGGGCGCGACGTACTTCGTGGACGATATACCGAAGTCAAAGCAAGTTTCAATCCACGCGCCCGCGGGGGGCGCGACAGCTAAGGATTTTGGTTTTAAACCGACAGACAACGTTTCAATCCACGCGCCCGCGGGGGGCGCGACGAGGAGATATCCAAAGCCAATAGCGAATTCAACATGTTTCAATCCACGCGCCCGCGGGGGGCGCGACCATTATTGAGCTTTATGGCAGCGATACAACACTTCAGTTTCAATCCACGCGCCCGCGGGGGGCGCGACGGAGGCGTTAAGGAAATTCAACGCCTCAAAAGCTGTTTCAATCCACGCGCCCGCGGGGGGCGCGACCTCGTGATTCATCTATAAGAAAACCACTATCATCTACTGTTTCAATCCACGCGCCCGCGGGGGGCGCGACTGCCATTGTGTATATTCAGGATTATTTCTATTAGTTTCAATCCACGCGCCCGCGGGGGGCGCGACATAGCCGTCTTCCGCTATCAGGATTCTGCCGTCAAGTTTCAATCCACGCGCCCGCGGGGGGCGCGACTAAATGTAACCGTTAAAATGGTGATGAATTGAGATGTTTCAATCCACGCGCCCGCGGGGGGCGCGACTGTATATCTCTATAATCAAGTATTTCATGGTTTCAAAGGCGTCGAAACGCGAACCATTCTCTATGCCAAATAACATTATAAGAAAACTTGATAATAAAATCTATAAACACTATAATAGTAATGATATAAAGGCTATCGCGAACATAGCAGGAATATTGGTACAGCTTGAGGTTCGCGGTTAGAGAATCAGCAGGCCTTCGAGATCACGGGGTTCTTTTGCTCCTTCATGTTCAATTTTATTCTGCCAGTTTGCTCCGAGAAAATAAAAGCGCAAACTGTCGTGTTTATGATCCATCTCATGAACCAGTTTTCCCCGTAATTTTGTCCATTGCGCTGGATCAACATTACATTCAAATACAGAAAACTGAACACGCTGACCATAGTTCTGGCATGTTTTTGCAATCCGACGTAATCTTCTTTTCCCCGCAGGTGTTTCGGTGTTGACATCATAGGTTACCAGAACAAGCATTATTTACCTCCAGACAAATGGCGGATAGGTTTCAATATCACCCCGGATGAATCGGGCAAGCAGCATGGCTTGTATGTGCCAAAGCAAACCAACTGCCATTTTTTCTTTGACATAAGGATGCTCAATTTCTTCCTGTTTACGTTCTTGATATGCGGTTAAAAGCGTTTTACGGGCATCATCTTTCAGAATTACTGCGCCTGTGTCAGAAACAGTAAAATCATTGGAATGAATTTGTCCTCGATTAATCAGCGATAAAGCCAGTCGATCAGCAATAAACGAACGGAACTCTTCGATCATATCAAGCGCAAGGCTTGGTCTTCCCGGTCTGTCTTTATGTAAAAATCCGGCGGCAGGGTCAAGACCACAGGACTCAAGAGCAGATCGAATATCGTGGGTGAGCAGTGTATAAAGAAAAGAGAGCAGGCAATTTATTCTGTCAAGAGGCGGACGGCGGTTGCGTCCTGTAAACCGGAATAATGGATCAGGAGAGGTAATACATTCATCGAATACATCAAAGTAAACTTTTGCGGCTTCCCCTTCAATTCCTCTGATACGCTCTTGATCGGTTTCATTCTGTAACCGTTTTATGCAACCAGCAAGGAGATGTTGAGTATTTTTCAGTTGAGTTACATTTACTTTTTCAGGATGATCTCTTAATGCCCTGGCCAAAGTAATACGAGCATTACCGATTTTTCCGATGACAAAAGTGCGAGCAAGAATAGCAGTTTGAAGGTAGTTATCAGCAAGACGGTACTGCGCTCTCCGTAATAAAATGTTACCCCGTGTTGCACCTTGCATTTGAGAAAGAAATTTCCCGTATTGGCTTAAGAATGTAACCGTTACACCGGTTTCAGCACAATGACCAAACAAATATGGGCTGCATGTTATCGAGCCAAAACATATAATACCTTCAAGCATATGGAGCGGGATGCGTACTTTTACTTCGTTCTCTATTTTAATAACGGCACACTCTCCATCTTTTGAAAGGTAGGCGCCTTGGGTCGTTACAAAAAGGGTGTTGAGGTATTTTTTCAAATCTCATCCTCCGAGAGAGTTTGAACCAATTTCTTGAGGTAAGTCGTTGCAGATTTACTTTGCACAATAACATCCGGCAGACATTCCTCCTTCAGCGAACAAAGCTTGCATTTTGGCCCCGGATCAGGTGGCGGTGTAATTCCATTCAGGAAAAGATCATGCACCCCTTCAGCGGCAAGCATAGTTTTTTTTCGCAAGGCATTATCAAAATCAACATCAAGCCTGCGTTTCGTTTGGCCATAAAACAATGCGCCCGAAGGAATATGAAGAGAAAGCATCTCTTCGAGGCATATTGCCTGAGCACAGAGCTGAATTTTATCGGCATCATGTTGTTTCGGTTTTCCTCGTTTATACTCAACAGGAAAAGGCTCTTCATGATTATTCAGCTTGTGCCATTCAACAACGTCAGCTACACCGGCAACTCCAAGCACAACACTCCGTAACGCATCACTTCTCGTGATCCTGACACCGCTGAGATATGACGTTTTACCATCATCTACCCGCTCATGCATTTCGCGACCTTCTGCAGTGTAGCCGTTCTCTGTCCATATCTGCTCAAGATGTATGAGCGCACACTGCCGAGGGCAGTACACAAAATGCTGCAAAGCCGACAAGGCGACAAAGTCGGATTCGGGGTACATGCCTTTTATCTTATTGTTATCAGCCGAGTTTTCGAATCAGTTTTACTTCACCAAGGTCATTATTGTCAACGTTAACTACATAGTCCTCAAACGCACGAGCTGGGCCAGATGAAGCAATGTTCCGCTCAATGGTAATCCTGTCAAACAGTGCATAGGCTGGAGCGTTCCCCAAAGCTGAACTGTGCTCAAATATGTAGAGACCTCTGGTTGCCATCATTCCTCGTGCAGCGGAACGATCGTGTTCAAACATGTTTAGGAGTGAATCCCAGAAAAGATTGAGGTCATCTTCTGAAAACCCTGTCTGATTTGCCAGATGAGCAGAAATAAAACCATGAGCTCGATAAAGCCCGTAGGGTACCGTATACTTTCGACCCATCGTCCGGTTGTCACCACTTTGCTTTTCAGCCTCAGCTTCTGTTGCAACCGCCATTCTGGTAATGCTGTGCTCTAACGCAACAATCGGGTCAATAGAACGGGCAAATGTCATCTGTACGGGACCACGAACCTGCCCTGCATTTGCGCCTGTTGACATTACCGCACCAAATGCCCGAATGTCATAATACTGTTTACACATTTCCGCACGGCCTTTATCGACCTCACCGCCCTGCGCTGTACCTACCTTGTTTCTCTTTTTTCCGTCTTTCACATCTGAAGGTTCCTTAGACAGATCAATTTTCAGTTCTTCATATGCATGATCAATCAAGAGGTTAAGAACACCCTTTTCTTTGATAAAAATATCTTGTCCAGAAAGTTGAACATAATTCCGGACTTTTCGTTTCAGGCAAACGTCAGTCACCAGCCCCATTCCCGTCTCAGCATCCATACGGGGTAGATTTCCGGCATCAGGGTCACCATTGGGGTTACCATCTTTTACATCAAATAAAAGGACGAAGTCATATCTTTTTTCGAGATTACTCATAGTGTTCACTCCTCTTTTTAGTTATCATTGTTTGAAGAACTCGAAAATAATGCCTGCCTCTGGTGATAATATCCGATGGCAAAACGAGACTGATCTTCCATAGCTAAATGAGATGGCATTTCCGATCCAATACCGTCAAAAATCTCGGTTAGCATTCGTTCAAAATTGACCTTTCTACCAACATTTTCAAGCTTTGCAAGATGATGGTTTTTAAGCTTCAATAACTGAGGGAAAACTGTTACCGGTGACGATGAAGCTGCCCCGTAGAACCGGTCACGAATTGTTGAATTCAAACCGGGATTTCCCTCTTCCTGGATTTTTTCCAGTACGGCAAAAAGACGTCCAAGGCGATAGCCCGGATTATTATTGGCAGTATCAAGAGCCACAGTGATCTCCTTTTCTTTTGTTGTGTGAATTCTGTAATAACGATTGAGATAAGCCTTCAGGATACCTGCCTGCATTCTGGAAACATCCCTTGTCGCCCGAATACGACGAATAGTTTGCTGAAGCATACTTACCGGATAGAGCGCACCTGTCAGGACAGCCTGAACAATTTGAGCGGAAAGATTTGGCGGAACATTATCAACCTTGTTTTCTAAAGACATAGCAGAAAGAATCCAGAACAAAGCGTAACGCCCAGTATCCCTTGGAGAACGAATAATCTCAAGGTCATCAAAATGCTGCCGGATTTTTTCAGCAAAGTCTTGAACTACTCCTTCTTGCCAGAATCTTATGGAAATACGAGCTGCATTAGGAGCAAGTCCCAAAACATAAAATCTCATTTGAGAATCACCAGCTGTGTGTCCAGTATACACCCCATCGTAAAGTGCTTTGACTGCACGAACATCAGTATCAGGATCATCTTTTCGGGGGAATGCAAAAAAAGACTGAAATATATCCTCAAAAGATGTAGGCTTTTGTGCCCAAAAAACCGTCGTTGCATCACCAACCTGAACCTTATTCTTGGAATCCTTGCCAAGCAGCAGATTCAACGCAGTTGTATATGCAAAAGCCGCCGACTCACCAATCGGTGCATTGTAATTCTGGGTTTTCCCGTAAGATTCAAAAGCTTTCAAATTAAACGATACCAAAGCAGCTCCTGATGATTGTGCGCCACGGACTCCCTTTATTGAGACATTAAGACGTGCAATTGGTTCTCGGTTCCCTGATACAAGGCAAATTCCTCCACCGTCAGATTCTTGATTCTTAAGTATATAGGGTTTCATAGTATCACACAGGCTTGTGTTTTGTGATCCCAAAACCCTGAAGGTGACATTGGCATTATTCTCCAGAGCTTCTTTCCAAAGATCATTTTCTGACTCTTTGGATGTAATCTGTGCAATGGGGTTGTGCTGAAGAAACTCAACCAATGGCTTTACAAGTGATCCTGACGTCTCGTCTGAGAATGTTTCTTGTAATCGATTAAGAAATGCATGCTTTCGAGCATTAATGTCGTCACGGTCACGAGGATTGGCACCCAGTGCATATTCAACATTGTCCCACAGTAAGTTTGCTTTAATTCCGACTGTTTTTTTCTCGGCAGCAGGCACTAAAAAGGGTTTTGATCGTTTTTTCTTTCTATCACCTTCACGTGTATCTTCAAGAGCCACGAATTTGCCATCGTTATCAATGACAATCACAAAAGGAATTTCTTTCCACTCAAATCCTTCAGGAGCAATATTACTGTCCGGATTAGCGGCTTTGCGCTGATAGTATTCGTAAAGAGCTTGCAGGATCATTTTCTCACCTCCTCACTTCCCCATTCAGGTACAGTTATTATCCCTTGTTCCATGTGAGCCTTGAAAAATGCCGGAGTTGGATTTTCCGGGTTTTCGAAGTCAAGGTCGTAAAGCATAAAACCAAAATCGCGCGTTTCATCAATAGGCTCAGGCTCTTGCTGCAGGTCATCAATTAAGCGGAAATCGCAACTGAATTCACGACATCCGAGATAAGGTTGGTTGAAACACTGACCCTTACGAGCCCGCCGCTCAAACATGGCGTTGTATTTGCCAGGATTCTCATCTTTTTGCCACTCATGCTTTTCATTGTCATCAAGCAACGACTCAATTATTGGACGAATAATTTTTGGTCTTGCTGGAGGAGGAATAAACTCAAGCTCTGCATGAAGCCGATATGCAACATCTTGCAGAAAAAGTCCAGCTCGTTGCTGGCGGTTGTCTTCTATAAAAATACCATTACTCCTTTCACTGGCCGTAGTCCCTACTTCATTGCGCCGTACCGAAACCCATTTAATCGGTTTTAAAACTTCAATTTTTCGGATATGCCATTCTATTGCGGGTTTCCAGAAAATTGCTTCAAAGATTGCCCGTGCTGCTGATGGAGTAATCACATCATAACTGACGCGTTCAACCTTCATTTCCGGCCTTGTGAAACAGGCATAATCACCCTTGACTTCGAGAGAAAATATTTTATTGCAGTATTCCATAGTACGCTGCCTTTTTTTCAGTTACCAGTACAAATTCGGAGTAGACTTGACATCAAGACCGAAAATCGGATCATACAAATTATTAGATGCCTGTACCCAAATGCCATTAACCTCTTCAATCATCCCATTCTTTCGCATTTCCTGTAAGTCACGGTCATAGACATTCACTGAAAAGCGTTGTAATTTTCTCATCAGTCCTCTGCTTGGGCCGATAAAACGTAATTGATCAATCAATTTTTTGTTATCAATGGTACCGGATTGATACCGGACAACCAGACCATGTTGTTGGGAATCATCAATCAGCTTGAAGCGAAGCGCTGCTGTTCGGAACTGAAGATTAAACTGTCTGGCATCAGGCCCGGCGAGGAGATCCATGATGCTCTTTTTATCAAAATCATTCAGACTGTTGAAATAAAGATGGAAGTATTGTCTGAAGGCTTCCGGCATCAATGAAACGGCAAGTTCAGGATAAACGCGGAACATTTCCCGCCCAGCTTGCTCTGCTTTCAACATCATTCCTGACGGCGGAGGTTTTGGGGGATGAAAAACAAAAACCTGACCTTTTTCCAATCTCCCTTCGCGGTTGCACCGACCAGAAGCCTGCGCAATACTGTCAAGCCCGGTAAATGCCCTGTAAACAACTGGAAAATCAATATCAACACCTGCTTCAAGCAGTTGTGTACTGATCACATGAACAGATGTATTTTTTTTAAGCTTTGATTTAATTCCAGCAATAACCTCACTGCGATGCTCTGGACACATCAGGGCTGAAAGATGAATTGTACCCTCTGGCATAAGGCCATGCAATTCCCGACAGTCGTTTCGGGTATTGACGATGCATAATGCTTGTTCTTCGTCACAAAGTGTTTTGGCAATATCCTTCCACTCATGCTGTTCGTCTGAACTTCCAAGCATTTGAATAGTCACACGCTGGAATACCCCAAACAGTTTGTCAGGATCGGACATTAATTCTCGAACACTATCTTCACTGAAACCTCTTAGGACATTCTGCCCCGAGCCAATTCGACCTGATAATACTGGCTGAGTTGCTGTACAGAGAACTACTGATGTTTTAAAGTATTCAGTCAATACTTTAATGACCGAAACAATCGGTTGAAGATAATCGTTAGGCAGCATTTGTGTTTCATCAAGCACAATCACTGAATTGACGATGTTATGAAGTTTTCTGCATGCAGAACTTTTTGCAGCAAAAAGCGACTCGAACAATTGAACATTGGTTGTCACAATAATTGGAGCGTCCCAGTTGTCTGTAGCGAGATTCGCTTTTGAATTTTCTTTATCCGTATCAAAATTACTGTGATGTTCAAGTACTGCATCGTTACCGAATACTTGGCGATAAACTTCTGCCGTCTGCTCGATAATGCTGGTGTAGGGAATGGCAACAATAATTCGCTTTTTTTCATACTTGATGGCATGATTAAGCGCAAAAGCCATTGCCGAAAGAGTTTTTCCGCCACCGGTAGGTACGGTTAGGGAAAATATACCAGGTGTCAATCCTGCCTGGTTTGTGCAATCTTCGAGAATGTTTTTTCTGGCCTCATTAACCGGAGAAGAATGTGCTTGCTTCTGCTTATCAGCCATGAAAGAGTCAAAATTGACCTTTAGCTCTTGGAGCGTAGAGGTATTACTTCGTAAATCAGACTTGGCCGGATCCATAAAGGACTCGGTATCAAGATAATCTGCATCTACCAGACAAGAATAGAGCATTCTCACCCACACGTGCACGGCTTCAACGCTGGTGAATAATGGCTTTGAAGTAGGTAATGAAACATTAAGTATGTTTTGAGGTGGCTTGCCTTGTAATGCTTTCTGAAGATTCTCAATAGTATTTAATCTACTAGACAGGGCCCCTCCTATACCTGCTTGATGTTGCCAATCAGGTAAACCGGCATGATGCCCAGCAATGAGGTAAGCAAGGATTTTTCCAACCTGTGCATTTTTTTGAAGCGCGTAAAGAGCACCGGCGGAAGAATGGTCAATTTTACCCATTATCTACCTCCGAATAATCTCCATTGTTTTTCCGAATATATTCCTGCCACTCTGGATTGTATTTACCAAGATCATGCAATAGACCAGCAGCTTTTACCCAGTCCCCGTTACCAAAATCATCAGCAAATGAAGCGGCTTTTTCTGCAACTCGGATAAGATGTTCATTCAAATCATGTGTACCCCAAGTACCATCAGGGTTTTCACGAAGATGAGCTACTGGTTGTTTAGAATGCGGGGGCATATATCGATAATGGGTACCAGATGAATTGTTCCAAAAAAGATCACGGTATTAAATGCATCGCTGTATCGTCTTTGTTATCGCGTTCAAACAGATTAGAAAATATATTCCCATACATCATTAATACTATACGTTAGTTACATAATAGCGATTTCAATGAAAAAGAAAGTGCTGAAAGTTACTACAATAACAATATTGTGGTGTATGTCCCGTAGTGTGTCAAAAGTTGTCTGAGGTATAACAACTTTTTCTGTTCATTGACCAGTAACGATTTCATTTTCTCATCAAACCTTCCTTTTTGAAGACTGAAGTTACTATCCTTGCCTGTAATAGCAGACATTACAATACCAGCGAAATGTCGTAACATGCGATATCCATTTTCCCCCTTGTTCCCTGTAGCCCATCTTTATTTTCGAATCCCACCGGTTCCCTGAATAAAATCACCGCGGTTGGGTTTGTTGCCAGAAAAGAGAGCTGAAAATCATGCTCATCATTACTCAACAGCTTTTCTGATTTTCAAATGAATTCCGGCAATTCTACAATTGTACTATTCGTTCCTCGATGTAATCCATTGGATGATTTATTTCGTGAGGAATTCCAAACATTGCCAACTGATTTTCAGATTGCCTGGAGACTGGACTGTATTGATAACTGCCAATTCTCTGTTTTTTGAAAAAACCGATAAATAAGTAAATAAGATGTATTATATTGGTAGTAAGTAGCGTTTACTCCTGCAACTCCTTAATAATAGTATACAATGCTGGTAGCAGTGCACATACATGGAACCCCCTGACGACCATTACGACAGCCCGTGGAAAGAAGCCATTGAGCACTATTTTCCTGAGTGTATGGAGTTTTATTTCCCTGATGCTTATGCTGATATCGACTGGTCAAAGGAGCATATATTTCTGGATCAGGAGTTGCGGGCCGTTGTGCAGGATGCCAAGTTAGGCACGCGTTTTGTCGACAAGTTGGTTCGTGTCACAGAACTGAGTGGAGAGGAAAGCTGGATATATATCCATGTGGAAGTGCAAGGCACCAGGCAGGCTGAAATTGCCCGGCGCATGTTTGTTTACAACTACCGGATTTTCGACCGATACAAAAAACCCGTAGCAAGTCTGGCCGTGCTGGCCGATGAACACAAACAGTGGAAACCGACCTTTTATAGCTACAACCTTCTGGGCTGCAGGCACACCTTGGAGTTCCCCGTTGCCAAACTGACCGATTACGACGAAAACCTCAATGAACTCCTTGCTTCGGATAACGCATTTGGTTTAATTACAGCAGCACATATCCTGACCCGGCAAACCCGAAAGGAGCATCAGGAACGCTATGAAGCCAAACTTAGTTTAGTACGAATACTCTATCAACGGCATTGGGATAAACAACGAGTCATCGACTTGTTTAGCGTTTTGGATTGGTTAATGACACTGCCACCATGGATGGAAACACAAATCTGGAAAGAAATCGAAACTATCGAGGAGAGCAAAAAAATGCAATACATTACCAGTGTAGAAAGACTCGGTAGAGCTAAAGGCATAACGCAAGGTATTGCCAAAGGTGAATCCAGGCTTCTGAAAAGACTTTAGGAACGTCGCTTTGGGGCCTTACCTGCATGGGCAACAGAGCAGTTAAGCAATGCTTCCGAACCGGCATTAGAAGCCTGGGGTGAAGCTATTCTTACCGCACCAACACTCGAAGCCGTTTTCAACTCCGATTCCACCCAATAATAAATACAACACACTTCCCTGACTTCGCCAGGGAGCTGCAAGGAATGCACTTAATCCCCATCCATAGACTCAATGTTCAGGGCCAATTCATACTCATTGTCAAACGGCAGCTGCAGCTGCTCCAGATACTCAGTTACCAGCTGATTCGCTGTCATTGAGGTTCAAGCCAGTTTGCTGAGCAACGATACCAGTCAGATCAGCTTTTGCTGTTGTCGTTTGCATGAAAAGAAGAAAACCCAAAAACCTTTCGACTTGGATGCGGAACTAAAGTACTCTTCATCCAGCAGGGCTTCCCGTGAAAATGTGCCTTTTACGTTTCTTTTGTTTCTACCTTTGAATTATTTCTGTGCCCACGGAGTTGGTAAGGGATACAGCTCTTTATTTACTCGTTCAGAAAACCTGCTCATATTTCAAGAGGAGCCATCATGTCGCAACTATTTTCAACAGCCACGTTAGGATCACTTACGCTCCGGAATCATCTGGTCATGGCACCGATGACCCGTAATCGTGCCATAGACAACCTCCCGAACCAACTCATGGCTGTGTACTATGCTCAGCGGGCTTCTGCCGGTCTCATCATCACTGAAGGCACATCCCCTTCTCCCAATGGTTTAGGCTATCCACGGATACCGGGAATTTTTTCGAGGGAGCAGGTCGCGGGGTGGAAGCTCGTAACCGACGCAGTTCATGCCAAAGGGGGAAAACTGTTCATCCAGTTAATGCATGGAGGGCGAATAGGGCACCCCCTTAATGTCCCTGCCGGTGCGCGGGTGCTGGGGCCCTCTGCAGTAGCTGCTGAGGGTGAAATATATACCGATGCCGAGGGTATGAAACAGTATGTTGTTCCGCAGGAGATGAATGATGGTGATATCAAGAGCACTATCGAAGAATTTGCACACGCCGCGAGGAACGCGATTGAAGCAGGTTTTGACGGCATTGAGCTGCACAGTGCAAACGGATATCTGCTTGAACAATTCCTCCGTCCCAATTCGAATCGGCGTCAAGATCATTACGGTGGTGCCGTCGAGAACCGGGCCCGCTTCGTGCTCGAAGTCGCCGAAGCGGCGAGTCAGGCCATTGGCAAGGAGAGGGTCGGCATACGCCTGTCGCCTTACGGTATTTTCAACGACATGCCGCTCTACCCGGCTATGGAAACCGACTATGCCTATCTTGCCAGGCAGCTCAATGCTCTCGGCCTGCTCTACATCCATCTTGTCGATCACTCATCTATGGGTGCGCCGGAAGTACCTGCCTCAATCAAGGCAGCATTCCGAAAAGAGTTTACGGGGGCGCTGATTCTCTCTGGCGGCTACGATGCTGCACGCGCGGAGAGCGATCTGGCAGAGGGCAAATGTGATCTGATAGCTGTTGGAAGAGCGTTCCTTGCCAACCCGGATCTTGTCGCGAGATGGAAATCGGGTGCAGCCCTCAATGAACCTGATATGACGACATTCTATATGTCTGGAACGAAGGGGTATACCGATTACCCGGCGTTGAGTTAATAAATTTTCAGTGATGGCAAGCTATTGTTGCTGAGCAATAAACGCTCGAAGGAGAACATTTACCTGATATCAACCTCATGAACTGCAATTAAATGTAACACCTGCTTGTAGGGTGCAGCTACAACCTGATGTCGCCAGATATACAAATCTTTTGCGCTCATAGAAACGATTTTCATGAGGAAAGCCAATAGTGCATCACCGGTTATATTCGAATGTAAGGTTCAATTCCTATATTTGGAAAGGATCATCGAGTGCAGCGCTGGTCAACAGCTTAATATAGTCCCTCCGGGGTACTGCACACTCTGGTGGCTTTTTTAAGGAGAGTGATATGGATGAAGACGAATCAGTGGAGCGCTTGTGGGAGTTGGCTGAAGAAACCTTTGAAAACTCAAAGGAAAATCTGAATAGTGCCCTTGAAGCTGATTATCAGTTCAGTTTTGATGATCTTGACAAGATTTTGCCTGAGCTTGCAAAAAGGATATTCATGATGGGATTCATAACGGGCTTGGAGACACAAATCTTTGACGACGAAGAAGATGATAATGGAGAGGGGATAGCCTGATCAATAGTCAGTCGCTTTTTTTGTGCTTTATGTCATAGGCCAAGGGTAATCAGATCATGAATATGGACCATTCCGACCGGATGCTGTTCACTGTCGCAGACCAGCAGCTGCGTGATCCGGTAGGTTTCAAGAATGTCAAGGCACTCTTTGGCCAGAGTTGTGGATGAGACGGTTTTTGGGTTTGGTGTCATGACTGAACCTGCGCTGAGCGTGAGGAACTCTTTGCCGCTTTGCACAAGTCGGCGGAGGTCGCCATCGGTAAATATGCCGGTAAGACATCCGGCATCATTGATCACGGCGCTTACCCCATATCTTTTTGAGGTCATTTCAAGGATAAGATCAGTTACAGAAGCATGTTCTTTGACGAGCGGCACGGAACTGTCTTTAGCCATGATGTCCGTAACTTTTACGGTCAGCCGTCGTCCAAGTGATCCTTTAGGGTGGGTCAGCGCAAAATCTCTCTGGGTGAAATTTTTTTGCTGCATCAAAGAAATTGCAAGTGCATCTCCCATGGCCAGCATGGCGGTTGTTGATGTTGTCGGAGCAAGGTCGTAAGGGCAGGCTTCCTTCTCTATATCGGTATCAAGGCTGATGTGTGCATTCTGTGCAAGAAAAGACCGTTTATTGCCGGTCATGGCAATAATTGTTGCACCGATCTGTTTAAGTGCAGGGATGATAAAATTAAGTTCTTCCGTGGTTCCGCTTTTCGACAGACAGATAACAACATCATCCTGGCTGACAATGCCAAGATCTCCATGAGCAGCATCAGCAGGGTGAAGAAAAAGGGCGGTTGAACCGGTAGATGCCATGGTTGCTGCAATTTTCTGGGCTATAATGCCTGATTTGCCCATTCCGGAGATAATGATTTTACCTTTGCATGATGCCAGGAGCATGACTGCGTCCGAAAAACTGGTATCAAGCCGTTCAGCTATCTGTTGAATGGCACGAGCTTCCTGTTCCAGAATTGTTTTTCCGGTTTGTATAATGTGCCGGTTCAGGGAGGTTGCGTTCATGGTATCGTTTGAGATTGTTGCTTCAATAAAGAAAAGAAAATCAGTTACTCTTTTTTATAAAGTGTAATATCGGCTAAATTGGGAAATTACTGTTTGGTTTATTAATCATAACGCTGTTGCTATGAATTTTGATTCAATGAGCTGGGTTCTTGTTATGGCTTTATCTCTTTCCGTGTTTTCCCTCTTTATATTTTTGTTTTCCAGGTTTGTAGGGTATATGAAAAGAGAGCAGAATCTGGAAATAGAGTCGTTCAAAGATTCGTTGATTGACAAGGACAATCCTGTTGGTCTGCATGGCGATGAACTTGAAAAACTCAAGCAGCAGCAGGCGGAAGCACAGCGCCATCTCAAGGAGGTCATATCAAAAATACCTGTTATTCAAAAAGATGGCAGGTTTCAGATTGATGAGGAGGCAATTCGGAAGCAACGGGCGGCTGCCAACGGGTCTGAAGCTGCCAAGGGTACTGTTTAAGTTTTTCTGATTTTATTTTCTGCATGCTTTCAAAGTTAAAGCTTCTTTTCAAAGATACCGTTATCTATGGGTCAAGTACCATACTGGCTCGCAGTCTCAATTATCTGCTGGTTCCCCTTTACGCCAATAAACTTTCAACGTTTGATAATGGTGTTCAAACCATTATCTATGCCAACATAGCATTGGCAAATGTATTGTTTTCCTATGGACTTGAGACATCCTACCTCAAAGTGGTTTCAGATTCGGCACATCAGGATCAGGATGAGACACAGCTTTTTTCCACGGCCTTTCTGACTCTTTTGGTATCTTCAACGCTTTTTGCGTTATGCATTGTACTCTTTGCACCCCTTATTGCTCAATTAATCGGGTTATCAACCTCAGACTTTACGTTTGTCCGATATGCCGCCCTTATTTTATGGATTGATACCCTTCTGGTCATCCCGTTTGCAGAACTGCGTCTTAAAAGAAAAGCTCTACAGTTTGCCATTGCCAGAGTAGTCGGGGTGATTGCCGTTGTTGTCAGTGCAGTTATTCTTATTGTTCCTCTCCATACCGGCTTGCCTGGGGTTTTTATTGCCGAGGCCTTTGGTTCTCTGATCAGTCTGTTGCTGGTTATTCCTGTGTTCAGTCAGTTCAGAATTTTCTTTTCAGCTGCCCAGCTCAGAGAAATGCTGCGCATAGGATTACCCTATGTCCCGACAGGGATTGCCGGATTATTGATTCATCTGATTGACAGGAACATTTTAATCCGCATACCGGCATCACAGATAGAAAATATTTATGGTAAAGGCTATCAACCATCCGATATTGTAGGCATTTACGGCAGGATTGCCGCTTTTGGTGTTGTTCTGCAGCTTTTTATCCAGGTATTCCGTTTTGCCTGGCAGCCGTTTTTTCTGCAGCATGCCAAGGATCCCGATGCGAAACGGCTGTTCCGGCATGTGCTGAGTATTTCAACCTTTTTCACCATGTTTCTGGCCCTTGCAGCTACTTATTTTGTTCCTGATCTTGTCCGCCATCACTATGCAGGAAGTTTTTACCTGCTCCCTCCTCGATACTGGATAGGGCTTTCCATTCTGCCATGGATTTTTTTGAGTTATGTGTTTGACATGATATCTACCAATCTTTCTGCAGGCATTCTCATTACCGGAAATACACGATATCTGCCAGTCGTCACGTTTGCCGGTGCAGCGGTAACAGCATTTTTCTGCTGGTGGCTTGTTCCCGTGAGCGGAATGGATGGAGCTGCGTTTGCTATTGTTGCCGGTACGGTTGTCATGTGTCTTGTTATGACGTGGTACTCACTGAAAGTCTTTCCCGTTACCTATGACTGGCTTAAACTTTTTCTCTTGTTTGTCGTGGGTATCGTGCTGGGATGGTTTGAGTATTTTGCCGGGCCGAAGCTGCCTCAAGCCGGGGCTCTTCTTGCAGCAAAAACAGCCCTTCTTGCTCTCTATCTTGCATGTGCCATGGTGTTTTTCCGCGAAGAAGCTCTTCTTATCTCAGTGAAAGTGAGGAATAAATTCAGGCGGAAGTGATTCTCCTTCTACCGAGTGGTGCCATTCCAATCCTCTCTGACACCATGAGAGTGCTCACCCCACCGTCCTTTACCGCCATGCATTCTGCGTGTTGACATATTTTCAAGCACTGTTTTCAAACGGCCACGTTGTTCAGGTGTACAGAGTTTCGAAAGTTGATGAAAATGAAGGAGCAGTTCCCGTTCTATTGCTGCCTGATGCAAACCTATGGCCGTAACGAGTGAATCTGTTTTTTTTGTATCCGGATTATCTTTAAACGACTCCTCAACCAGTTGTTTTTTCAGTGGAGCAATAGCTTCCATTTCAGGTCTGACTTTGAGAAAATGCTCCTGCCGCAGTTTTTCGAAACTGATGGTTTGTGATTCACTGAGGTCAAGCTCTTTTGCAAAAAAACTCTCTTGGTTGAACTGATGACCAGCGTGCAGCAGTGGCTCCAGCCTATGCGTGTGCTCCAGCCAGAACGCAGTGAGCAGTGTTGCATTCAACAGGATAAGAACCACAAACGCTGAGGTGATCAGGCGTTTTGAAGTAAAAAAGTTCATAGTATCATTTTCTAATTAATGGCATTGACGTGATCAGTATCAGAAGATGGTAATCTTTTGTCAAGGCGTCTGATTTTCATTTGTAGCTGTATCTGCCGGATAAGTGCCTGATTGGTCGTAGTAAGCAAATTCATGACTTGAATAGTCATCATTCAGCTTGTCAAGCATTTCGCTGATGCCTGATGATGTCCCAAAGGTGTTCTGCTGAATTGACAGCACTGCGGCGCCAAGATTTATAATAATAAGCAGCGTGAAGAAAGCTAACCTGAAAACGAAACGATTTCCGGCAACAGCATATGACTGTTTCAATCCCGGGCCGAACTCCCGCTCAATTCTCTGCATAAGTCGAGCTCTGAAAAAATGATGTACCTCCAGAGGTTTCATTTCATCAAGCAGCTTCATGGTGTTGGCAACCCGTGCCTCTATGTTGGTGTTATGCTCTTTCATCATAAGTTTCTGTTTCATTACATCCGACGACAGACAAGAGAAAAACTTGTGGTTTCAGAAAAAAATCATTGGTGTGAGTAGTATGCATAGAGCTTGTCGTGAAGATTCTTTTTTGCCCTGTGTACGAGAGATTCGACTGCTGAGACCGATGTTTTGAGAATGTCAGCGATTTCCTGATTACTGAACCCCTCTTGTTTGCTGAGAAGAAATGCCGTTTTCTGGCTGTCGGGGAGAGTACCAAGAGCCTCCTGCAGGATTGCTGCCTGTTCGTTTCCGGCTAATGCGTCTGCAGGATTATCATTGCATGGAGCTGCAATTTCCGCTGAAGGGTCATCAATGCCGATTACCCTTTTTAATGAACTGAAACGTTTTTTTCTTTTCAAACGACGCAGGTGGTCAAGGGATTTGGTGACGGCGATTCTGTATATCCAGGTCGAGAGTTTGGCTTCTTCCCTGAACTGTTCAAGAGAGCGGAATACTTCGATAAAGACATCCTGGGCAAGATCTTCTGCATCCTCCCTGTTGAAAACAAAGCGGTAACAGGTATTGATGACCATTTGCTGGTGTTCAGCGACAAGACTTCTGAACGACTCTTCTTTTGATGTCAAACCTGATTTCTGCAATGTACTGCTTTTTGCTGCGCCTGCTCTTGCTTCCTCTTCTGCATCAGCTGTGAATTCATACAATGTGTCTTATCTCCCAGGTAACGTGGTTGAAATAATACTTGTTTGTATGACGTCAGAAAACCGGAATTCATGCAGTTGTTTGCTTAATAAGTTATTCGATTAAAAGCGAAATGACGATCTCCCTGAATTTGCAGTTGGGGAAATCGTCATTAATTGCCTCTATTTTCCAATAGGGTATCAGGCAAGTTTTGCGGCAAAGGCAAGAACCTTATCCACCTTTTCCCGCGAGTCAGCTTCGCAATACAGACGCAGTACCGGTTCAGTACCGGATGGGCGGATAAGCATCCATCCACCTTCAAAGTGATACTTATAGCCGTCGAGATTGTTGAATTTCAGAATTTTGTATCCAGCGATGTTTTCAAGATTTCCTGTTGATGCACGATCGATGATTGCCTGTTTTTTTGAATCGCTTACATGCAGGTCGAGTCGGTTATAACAGAAAAAACCATATTCATCGTACAGTTCCTGAACCAGCTCCGAAAGTGTTTTATTCCTGCGGGTCATCATTTCAAGAATAAGCAGGCCGGTATAGATTCCATCGCGTTCAGGCAGAAATGCGGTAATGCCGATGCCGCCGGACTCTTCACCTCCAATCAGGATATCATTGGTAGTCATGAGTTTGCTGACATGCTTGAATCCGACCTGCAGTTCATGCATGGTAAGATGATGCTTGAGGCATATTTTATCAATGACATCGGTCAAAGCAAACGTTTTTGCGACTTCACCCGTTTGATGCTTTTCCTCGACAAGGTCTTTGAGGATAATGGCAAAAAGTTTATGAGAGTCCACAAAAGAGCCGTTTTCATCGAGCATACCTATTCTGTCAGCATCTCCATCATTGATGATGGCGACATCGGGTTCAACCTCCTTGAAAAATTCAATAAACTCTCCTATATACTGAGGCATCGGTTCGGGATTGATTCCTCCGAAACCGGGGTTGATGCTGCAATGATAACAGCTGAGCATCGATTCATCAAACAGGCTGGTGATAATATCCTGACCGGCCCCGAACATGGCGTTATGGGCAATTTTTATTCTTGAATCTTGAATCAGGGGAAGATCAATGCTGTTTTTCAGATAGTTTACATAAAAACTTTTCATATTAGTCAGCTCGATCAGTTTTTTATCGGCTGCAATCTCTGTGAAAGGATCTATCTCTGGAAGGATATTCTCAATTTCAGCAATAACTTCCGGGTGAGCCGGTCCGCCATAAGATGCCTTCACCTTGAAGCCGTTATAAATGGCAGGATTGTGTGATGCGGTGATCACAATTCCTCCCGCGAGCTGCTTCGATTTTGTGTAGAGAGAGACAGCGGGAGTTGAAACAAAGCTGTCTGACAGAAACACCATCAGTCCCTGTGATGAAAAAACTTCGGCAGTATATTCTGCAAACTCTTTTGACATGAAGCGTGTATCGTATCCAATGCATACTCCCTTTGACTTGTTGGGATGGCCAAGAAAGTATCGTGCAGAAGCCAACGCTGCAAGTTTCAGGTTATCATAGGTATATTCTTTTGCTATAATTGCCCGCCAACCGTCAGTACCGAATTTAACTTGCATTCTTTATTGATTTTGATATAATGGAAACTCAATCAGTCTTTACTATGGCATATAAATAATAAAATACAGTTTCCCTCTCGTTCATCCAATTTTCTCTCGTTTTTGATGTCACAGAAGCTTTTTGTTTTAGCAGGTGAGGTTTCAGGCGATATGCATGCTGCCGGAGTTATCGCCCAACTGTTGAAAGCAAGACCTGATATTTCGGTGTTTGGTATCGGCGGTGAGAAACTTCGGGCGCTTGGCGCGGATCTGCTTTATGATGCATCCCAGACGAGCATTATGGGGTTTGTTGATGTACTGAAACATACAGGATTTCTTCGACGGGTTATACGTGATCTCAAAGAAGCGGTACGCAGGGAAAAACCTGTGGCTGCATTTCTGGTTGATTATCCAGGGATGAATCTGCTGATGGCCCGATTTTTTCATGATCTCGGCATTCCGGTTATCTATTATATCTCTCCTCAGGTCTGGGCATGGAAAGAGGGTCGGGTAAAGGCCATGAGACGTGATGTCGACCGACTGCTTGTTATTTTTAATTTTGAGGTCGAATTTTTTCGCAGGCATGGCATCAATGCGGAATTTGTCGGTCATCCGGTTATTGAACAGCTTGAGGAACTCTCTCTTCCTTCCAGAGACTCTTTTGAAAAGAAGCATAATCTTGCGACGGATGTCAGGCTTATCGGTCTTCTTCCAGGAAGCCGCCCACAGGAAATCGATCATATTCTGCCGGAAATGCTTAAGGCTGCCCGGTTATTGAGCAAGGAGTACCGTGTGGTATTTCTTTTCGGTCGAGCACCCCATCTCCTTGACTCCTGTTATCATGTTTTGTCTCAGTACAGGGATCTTTCCATCATCACCTGTTCAGCATATGAAGTCATGCAGTTCAGCGATCTTGCTCTGGTGACCTCCGGAACAGCAACCCTTGAATCGCTTTGCTTTGGCGTGCCGATGATTGTTATTTATAAAACGGGGATGCTTAACTACCTGATAAGTCGTCTCATCGTTAAACTCACAAATATATCACTGGCCAATATAGTGGCGAAAGGACTTGGAAGCAGTGAGAGAGCAGTACCGGAACTTATCCAGCATGAGGCTAACGGGTTGGAAATATACCGGCAGGCCAGAATGATTCTTGATGATGCGGCATTGGCTTATGCAATGCGTCTGGAGTTGCTTGCAGCACGAGATACACTGGCCAGCACTTCTCCCTCAATAAAAATCTCAGGTATCTTACAGGAATATCTTTAAACAATGAGCATGTAACTATGGAAAATGCTGTTGACTACCTCGTCGGTCATCCTGTACTGTTTGTTATTGCCGTTATCATAGCTATCATGATCCTCTTCTCTTTTTTGAGAAGAGTCATGCGATTATTTCTTGTGATAGCCTCTGTTCTGGTGCTTTATGCCGCCTATCTCCATCTCACCGGAGGTTCAACGCATGAAGCTTTTCAGCATATCGGGGTCTGGTTCAAGAACACATTCCATGTTGTCATCACTGTGTTCGGTCATCTGTTTGACTTCCTGAAATCTCCGAAAAAGTAAATTGTGTTACCTTGCGGCTGAAGAGATCGCCCCTGTAGGGCAGCTTTCTGTCACAAGAGCACGGTCAAAAACCCTGTTGCTTTCAAGTTGTTCAAGCATACGTAGGCAGATTCCGCAGTCAATGCACTTTTCCCGTTCCATGCTTATGTCGGCTTTTCGCGCTTTATAAAAGCCTGAATGTTCATGTTTTTCAACTTTTTGAAAAGGAGTGTAGCGACTGGCAAGTTCTCTAAGACGGCAATCAGTGATGGCGCTGCAACGGCATTCAAGGCATCTCTGCGCTTCTTGGCGCGCTGCATCCTCCGTATAACCCAAAGCAACTTCCATGAAGCTCTTTGAGCGACTCTTCAGAGATAATACTGGCATGGGGACTCTTGCTGCAGGAGTTTTTTTCTCGTAGAATGCCTGAGGAGCTTCATTCCTTGGTCCAAAAGAGGAATTGAAAGATTTTTTCCGGGCTGAAGGGATTTCATCATTTAAAAAGAGGTTGATTGAGTGAGCAGCTCTTTTTCCCTGCTCAACAGCACGGATTGCGATATCGGTGCCTGTTACACAATCTCCTCCGGCAAAAATCCATGGTGTTGAGGACTGCAGTGTCTCGGGATTGACTTGCAGTTCGCCTTTCTCTTCAATACCCATTCCTGCGGAATTTGCTGCTGCAGGGTCAATCTGTTGACCGATAGCCGATATTATCGTGTCTGCGGGTACCGTGAATTCTGAACCTTCTACAGGTACAGGCTTTCGGCGTCCGGATTTGTCCGGATCGCCGGGCTGCATGCGTATGGCCGTAATTTCGAGTGCGCCGTCAGCTGATCTGATAGCTATGGGGGCAGCATATTCAACAAGAATAATGCCTTCTGCAAGAGCATCCTCAATGTCTGCGGCGTTTGCAGGCATCTCATGTTTTGATCGTCGATAAAGAATAGTTACGCTTGAAGCTCCAAGACGGAGCGCGCTTCTTGCAGCATCAATTGCGGTATCACCGCCTCCTGTCACTACGACACTTACTCCGGTATGCTGCATCTCCCCGCAAGCTGCTTTACGAAGGAACTCAATACCGCTTATTACTCCTGGTTCATGTTCACCGGGAATGTTCATGCTCGATGCCATTTGTGCGCCAACAGCAAGAAAAAGGGCATCGTAGTCCTTTTCCAGTTTATGGGCAGTGATCTCTTTACCGAAAGTGGTATTGAAGCAGAACTCAACACCCATGGCAAGCAGTGTGGCAATATCACTCTCTATAACACTTTCAGGAAGTCTGAAGCGGGGGATACCGTAGCGCATCATACCTCCGGGCAGGGCGCTGGATTCAAAAACCGTTACTGCATGTCCCTTGCGGAGAAGGAAATAAGCCGCGCTGAGCCCGGCTGGTCCGGATCCTATGACAGCTACTTTTTTTCCTGTTTTTCGGGCAATCTCTGGGACAAACCGGTCGGTTCGTTCACTATCACTGTCTGCGGCATACCGTTTCAGTGCACAGATAGAAACCGGAGTGTCAATCCCGTGCCTTCTGCACTCGTCTTCACAGGGAGCCGGGCAGATTCTGCCGAGAATTCCTGGAAGAGGAATTGTTTCCTTGATTATTTTTATGGCATCCCTGTCCTTATTTGACGAAATTGCCGCAACAAAATCAGGGATATCGCATCCTGCAGGGCACGAGAGCTCACAAGGTCCCATGCAATCGCCGCTGTGTTCTTCGATGATATTCTCAAGGCTCTGATGCCTCATTGCATTCAGCGTTTCATTGTCGGTTTCAATCACCATGCCCTCCGACACGAGCGTATGACATGCTGGAACAAAACGATTTTTCCCTTTAATCTCAACAATGCACATCCAGCATGAACCTGTCTCGTGCAGGGAATCATGAAAACAAAGGGTAGGAATTTCAATGCCTGCGGCAGCTGCAGCTTCCAGAATTGACGTACCCGTCGATGCAGAAACGTGTTGGCCGTTGATGGTAAGAGAGAGTGGACTCATGGATTATTTTCGAAGTTATGCTCAATATAACGGGCCACTTTTTCAAGAAGCCACATAGGCGTTGAGGTAGCACCGCATACGCCGACATTGTCAACCGTATTACCTTGACTGTTCTTCAACCATGCATCCTTGATTTCATCAATATCTTCTATAAAGTAGCTGTGAGGGTTTGCATCTTTACAGATATTGAAAAGAACCTGACCATTTGAGCTTTTCTTTCCTGCCACGAAGATCACTGTATCGTTGGCAAGTGAGAAGTCCTGCAGTTTCTGGTTTCTGCTCGATACCTGGCGGCAAATGGTATCCTTGAACACATGCCCGGGCATGGGAAACACGTCGGTCACATCTGCAGTAATGTCTATATCACGGATTGCCATCCATGGATCAGGTTTACCGGAACAGCGTTGTGCAAAATAGTGTTCAAGATTTCTCTTCAGCTCATAAAACCCTGGAATATCCATGGTTGTCTGGGAAATGAGCGCTGTTTTTTTTGCAGGGTCAAGCGCCTTTGTCTCTTCAGGATCACTGAGGTCGGGATGTTTGATAATGACTGCGTTATTATCACATTGCCCGTTGATGCCTGTAACTTCCGGATGGGTATGTTTGCCGTATATAATGATCTGGTAGCCGAGCTTATAGAGCATCCTCGTTGTCCGCTGAAGTCTGGAAACAACAGGACAGGTTGTGTCCGTAATGGTCAGATTGTTTTTCCTGGCAATCCTGTAGGTAGAAGGAGGCTCTCCATGTGCCCTGATAAGCACCTGGGCATTTTTAAGTTCATTGAAAGCAGTTTCATCAACGGTTATAAGACCGAGCGCTTCCAATCGTTTCACCTCAACCTCATTATGGACAACATCGCCGAAAGAGTATAAACTTCCCTCTGTCTGAAGCTTTTCTTCAGCGACATATATGGTTCCCTGCACTCCGATGCAGAATCCTGATGAAGTTCTGTCGAGGTTTACTTTCACGCTGAACCGGTTTAAGTCAAAAAATCAAAAATCACCAATCAGAAATCAAAAGTAACAAGTATGGCTGCAAAAGGCAAAAGCGAAAAGAAGAACGATGCTTTTCACCGCAAAGAATGAGGGCTTGTGCTTCCGGCATTATACTTCCACCAGTTCAACATCCGGCAGATCTGAATTCATGAAAAGCTGATAGATCAGGCTGAATTTTTGAGGTAGATCGCTGACCAGCAGGTGAGGAGCAGGGGTTCTCCGGTGATGGTTAAATTCTCCTGACTCAGTCAAAAGCTCAAGTGTTCTGAGGGCGACCGCTTCCGCGGAATCGATGATGCAGATACCATGACCGATCGTTTCTTCAATGACTCGGCGAAGTATTGGATAGTGTGTACACCCGAGTACAAGCGTATCAATTCCGTGTTTTTTAATTGCTGTCAGATACTCTCTGGCGATAAGTTTTGTGGCGGGATGATCGATAAAACCCTCCTCAGCAAGCGGCACAAAAAGAGGGCAGGCTTTTGAAACAACCTCTATCTCCGGATTGAGCATGTTAATGGCACAGGCATAAGCATTGGAAGCCACAGTCGCCTGTGTGCCGATAACTCCGATCCGGCTGTTTTTTGTTGCCTTTACAGCAAGTTCGGCTCCTGCTTTCAGCACCCCGATAACGGGAATCGAGCCAGATGCTTTCTCAACGACATCAAGGGCAAGTGCAGAAACGGTATTGCAGGCGACAATGATCATTTTTGGCTGATACCGCATGAGAATGGCAATATCATCATAAGCATACTTCCTTATGGTGACCTGCGACTTCGGTCCGTATGGTACCCTTGCAGTATCGCCAAAATAGATAAGACGCTCTGACGGAAGAGCTGCCTGTATCGCCTTGACAACAGTCAATCCGCCAATTCCTGAGTCAAAAATTCCAATAGGGCTTTCTGTGTTCAATTCTTGCAAGGCTATACGTTAAAACGGAAAACAATGACATCCCCATCTTTGACAATGTACTCCCGGCCTTCTGACCGGAGCTTGCCGGCTACCTTGACTTTCTGCTCCGAACCTAATTCAATAAGATCACGGTATGACATCACCTCGGCACGGATAAACCCTTTTTCAAAATCAGAATGGATAGCTCCAGCGGCTTCCGGCGCAGCCGCACCTTTATGTATCGTCCATGCATGAACCTCTTTTTCACCCGCAGTAAAGTAGGTCTGAAGACCGAGAAGGTCATAGGCGGTTTTAATCAGCCGATCGAGTCCCGACATCGTAAGTCCTATACTTTCAAGAAATTCCGGACGTTCATTTTCGGGCAGTTCAGCTATGTCTGCTTCTGTTTTTGCGCTGATAATCAGCATTTTTGCACCAGATGCCGCTGCGATTTCCGCAACCTTTTTTGTATAGTCGTTGCCATCCGGAAGGTCAGTTTCTGCAACATTGGCGGCAAAAAGAATTGGTTTGGACGATAACAGAAAAAACTGCCTTGCCATTACTTGTTCTTCAGGCGATTGAATAATGTTTCGAGCAGGAATACCTTCACCAAGACCAGCGATTATTTTTTCTGCCAGATCGAGTTGCAGCAGGAGCTCCTTTTCTTTTTTTGCATTTTTTCTGAGTCGTTCGATTCGGCGTTCCATGCTGTCGAGATCGGCCAGCATCAGTTCAGTTTCAATGGTAATGATATCGTCAGCCGGGTCTATTCTTCCTTCGACATGTATGATGTTGTCATCATCAAAACATCGAACGACATGCACAATGGCATCGACCTCTCTGATATGAGACAGGAACTGGTTTCCAAGGCCTTCTCCCTTGCTTGCTCCTTTTACAAGACCGGCAATATCAACAATTTCAAGAGTTGCCGGGACAAGAGTCGGTGTCTTTACGACATCAGCAATCTGCTGCATACGCTCATCAGGAACCAGAACAGTTCCAACATTGGGTTCAATGGTACAGAATGGATAATTGGCAGCTTCAGCCTGTTTTGCGGTGATGGCATTGAAAAGGGTAGACTTTCCAACATTTGGCAATCCGACAATACCGCAGCGAAGTGACATAAAGAAAATATTGAAATATGAGTGATCAAAAGAAACAAGGGTTTTAACATGTAACCAATATGTTTGGAAAAAGCAAATATATTTTATAAAATGAAAGTCAAATCAAAATTCGTGTGAAACAGGAAATAGGGGCAAAGCGTATCATAATTGCTATTGACGGGCCGGCAGCATCCGGAAAAAGTACAACAGCCCGCAGAGTGGCGCAGCAGCTTGGATATATTTATATCGATACTGGTGCAATGTACCGTTCTGTCACCCTCAAAGTCCTGCAGCAGGGCTTGCTCGATGATCTACGACGCTCTCCCGAGAGCGTTTCCGATTTAGTCAAGGATATTTCAATACGTTTTGAGGGCGATCGCGTCTTGTTGAACGACAGTGATGTTACTGCAGAGATCAGGGATAACCGGGTCAGCCGTGAGGTAAGTTTTATCAGTTCACTTAAGCCGGTACGTGACATGCTCAGAGAGATGCAGCAGGAGCTTGGACGTCAGCGCGGGGTTGTCATGGATGGAAGGGATATAGGTACTGTTGTTTTTCCTGATGCCGAACTGAAGATTTTTCTTGTCGCTGATGCCCGCAAAAGAGCAGAACGGCGATATGCTGAACTTGCTGCAAAGTCACTCGATGGAGGCCAGCTGCCTGATCTTGACGTGCTTGAAGATGAAATCAGGAAAAGAGATCGTGCGGATGCCGAAAGAGAGCATGCTCCGTTAAAAAAACATATTGAAGCACACGAAATTGATACGTCGGAATTGACGATCGAGCAACAGGTCGATCTTGTCTATAATCTTGCTTTAGACTTACAGAAGGATTGCCGGTGACAGGAACGTGAGCAGATCACAGAAATTTTTCATTAACCATAAAACCGCATGCCGATATCTCTCACGGCAGGCAGGCTAACTTACAAGAGAGGAAGGAAACAATTAATGGCAGAAGCATTTAGTACTCAGGAAAAAAAGGTCAAGGAAAGACCTGCAAGAAAAAAACTCAAGTTTTTTGCGCACTACGAGCCCGCTGAACTTGCATTGATGGAGCAGCTTTATTCAAGCACGCTCAATGAAATTACTGAAGATGAGATTATCAAGGGCCGCATTGTCTCGATATCCAACAAGGATGTTACGATAGATGTCGGATTCAAATCCGAGGGCATCGTATCACTGCTTGAATTCAGGGCTGATGATGAAGTCAATGTCGGCGATGACGTTGAGGTTTATCTTGAGAACATCGAAGACAAGATGGGACAGCTTATTCTTTCAAAGAAGAAAGCCGATGTCCTCAGAATCTGGGATAAAATCTATGATTCAATTGAAAACGATACTATCATCAACGGTAAAATTATCAATCGTGTCAAGGGCGGTATGACCGTATCCCTTTCCGGAGTTGAAGCCTTCCTTCCCGGTTCGCAGATTGATGTTAAACCAGTTCGTGATTTCGACGCACTTGTCGGTCAGACGATGGACTTCAGAGTGGTCAAAATCAATCCTGTTACCCAGAACATTGTTGTCAGTCATAAAGTCATCCTTGAAGAGGCGTATGCCGCCCGTCGCGAGGAGATGCTTTCCAATATCAAGGTCGGCATGGTGCTTGAAGGGACGGTCAAGAATATTACCGACTTCGGAATATTTGTAGATCTTGGTGGTCTTGACGGTCTTGTACACATTACCGATATCACATGGGGAAGAATCAATCACCCTTCTGAGGTTGTTGAGCTTGACCAGCCTATCAAGGTTGTTGTTGTCGGCTTTGACGAAAACACCAAGAGGGTATCGCTCGGCATGAAGCAGCTCGAGTCTCATCCTTGGGAAAATATTGAAATCAAGTATCCTGTCGGATCGAAAGCTCAAGGTCGCGTTGTTTCCATCACTGATTACGGCGCTTTTGTGGAAATCGAAAAAGGCATCGAAGGCCTTGTTCATATTTCCGAAATGAGCTGGACGCAGCATATAAAACATCCGGGTCAGTTTGTTTCCCTTGGCCAGGAAGTTGAGTGTGTGATCCTGAATATTGACAAGGATCATACCAAGCTCTCCCTTTCCATGAAACGGGTCAACGAGGATCCATGGATTGCACTTTCAGAAAAATACATTGAACATTCTCTGCATAAAGGTACCGTCAGCAATATCACTGATTTTGGCGTCTTTGTTGAGCTTGAACCTGGCGTCGATGGTCTGGTTCATATTTCTGATCTTTCATGGACAAAGAAAATCCGTCATCCAAGCGAACTGGTAAAAAAGAACCAGGAGCTTGAAGTCAAGGTGCTCAAGTTTGACGTTCATGCACGTCGAATTGCACTTGGCCACAAGCAGATCAATCAGGATCCATGGGATGAGTTTGAGCAGAAATATGCTGTCGGAGCCGAAACACCTGGACAGATATCTCAGATTATCGAGAAAGGTGTTATTGTGATTCTTCCTGGAGATGTCGATGGTTTTGTTCCGGTATCGCACCTTCTTCAGGGTGGGGTTAAGGATATCCATTCATCGTTCAAAATCAGTGATGAACTTCCTCTTCGCGTCATTGAATTCGACAAGGAAAACAAACGCATTATTCTTTCTGCTCTTGAATATTTCAAGGATAAAAACAAGGAAGAGATTGAGGCATATCTGCTGGCTCATCCCAATGAGAAAAAGGAGATCGAGGCCGCTTCTGCTGAACTTGAACCCCCGATCAAATCGGGTGAGAAAAAGAGCAGTGAATTGAAGCCGGTAGAGCATTAACTCTGTAATCTCTTTTAAATAAAGCCTTCACTGTTACAGCGAAGGCTTTTTTTTTGTCCGGTCGGAATATGTATGCGGGGTTAATAGCCGTAACTCTTCAAAAGGTTGTTTTTTTTCCGCCAATCAGGACGAACTTTTATAAAAAGCTCAAGAAAAACTGGACGTCCCAGCATTTCCTCTATATCTTTTCTTGCTGCCTGACCAAGTTTTTTCAAAGCAGCTCCCTTATGTCCAATAATGATCTGCTTCTGTGTTTCACGTTCAACTATGACCGAACATCGGATAAGATCCTTTCTTGAAGGGTCTGCATCGTACTGCTCCTTGAATTCGTCAATGACTACTTCGGTTGAATATGGTACCTCACGACCGTAGAGCAGAAATATCTTTTCACGGATGATTTCACTCACAAAAAAACGCTCCGGAGCAGTACTGAGCGTATCTTCAGGATATAATGGATAATGGAGAGGAAGAAAAGGACGGATAGCTTCGATGAGCTGCGGGAGGTTATTGCCTTTCAATGCTGAAACAGAGAGGACTGCTGCCGGATTCCATGTGCTTTTGACAATCTCTTCAGCTTCAAGCTGACGGGCGCTGGTTACAAGATCGCATTTATTGAGTACAGCAATAACCTTTTTTCCCGAGGGTTTCAACCAGTCATTAAACAGTTCTTCAGCGAATTCCCGATCAAAAAGATCTTTTTTCCCTGAAAAAGGGAGCAGGGCAATAACGATATCAGCATCTTTCAGGGTAGTTCTGATAATTTCAAGCATCGATTCATGAAGTTGCTGCTGAGGCTTCATGATGCCGGGTGTATCAAGAAAAATTATCTGACAGGTATCGTTGTGGTATATTCCTGTGATTTTTTTCCTTGTTGTTTGCGGCTTAGGTGTTACAATTGAAAGTTTGTAGTCGAGAAGCTCGTTGAGCAGGGTCGACTTGCCGGCATTTGGCGGGCCTGTAATAATTGCGAAACCGCAAGCGAAAGGAGAGGTATTCATAGAACTTCTTATGAGAGGATTCGATCTGTTTACGAGAGACTATCCAAAATTACTGTCTTGCATGATAAAGAAAAAGGCGGGGAACTCTTTATCTAAAGATCGATGATTTCAAAGTATTAAAATGCAGGAAAAAATAGAGATATGAACGATCATATTCACAAGAGAGTTGCTGCAGTAACCCTTGGCTGTAAACTGAATTATGCTGAAACCTCCTCTATTCTTGATGATTTATGTCAACAAGGATGGGAGTTGTCGACAATAGATGAGGGTGCTGATCTGATTATTGTGCATACTTGTGCAGTAACAAAACAGGCAGAAAAGAAAAGCCGGCAGAAAATCAGGGGAATCATAAGAAATAATCCTGCCAGCCGGATTGCAGTTATCGGATGTTATTCTCAGTTGAAACCGGACGATCTTGCTTCAATAGAGGGTGTACATGCTATTCTTGGCAGTCATGATAAATTTCATATAAAATCGTATGACGATATCAGTGCAGGAACGATAGCATTGCCTCTTGTCAGGGTTTCTCCGGCTGCTTCTTTTGATGAGGTCTATCCGGGCTATTCATTGCATTCGATAGAGAGGTCTGACCGAACCCGCGCATTTTTGAAAATACAGGACGGCTGTGATTACGGATGCGCGTATTGTACCATTCCGATAGCAAGGGGAGGGTCGCGGTCTCTGCCTCAGGCTCAGATTATTGAGCGAGCACATTCAATGGCCACATCAGGATACCGTGAAATTGTGCTTACCGGTGTTAATATAGGCGATTATCGTTACGGCAGCCAGGTGCTTTGTGATCTGTTGCGCAAGCTCGAAGAGGTCCGTGTCAGCCGTATACGTATCAGTTCGATAGAGCCTGACTTTGTTGATGATGAGTTGATTTCACTTGTTGCAGGATCAGAAAAAATTGTTCCACATTTTCATATTCCTCTCCAGAGTGGATCAGACAGCATTCTCAAGGCCATGCGCCGTCGTTATGACAGCACACTCTACCGCTCCAGAGTGATGCAGGCGGTTGATCGCATTACTGATTGTGCTGTCGGAACTGACGTGATCGTAGGCTATCCGGGTGAAACGGAGGATGATTTTTTAGAGATGTACCGATTTCTTGATGAACTTCCCCTGGCATATTTTCATGTTTTCAGCTGTTCCATTCGGCCAGATACCCCTCTTGCCCGACAAATTGCACATCATGAGCGCTACCCTGTCGATTCGGTGGAGATTGCCCGTCGCTATGCAGAGCTTATCAAACTTGGTCGTCAAAAGGAGTATGAATTTAAGGAAGGCTATAAAGGAAAAGAGTGCATGGTTCTTTTTGAGGCCAGTAAGCAGTTAAAACAGGGGAGATTGCAATGCAGCGGCTATACGCCCAACTATCTCAGGGTGCTGGTTGAGAGAGATGATCATCAGGTCGGGCAAACTCTGTCTGGAAATGAACTGCCGGTATTGATCGAGTGTTTAGGAGATGATTTGAATTTAAAAGGGAGAGTGCTATCTTGATTTCCAGTGTTCTCATCTTCCACACCAACAACTAAATCATTGCACTCCATGCCGATTAAATCCCGTATCCGTTCGGTTCCTGACTACCCAAAAAAAGGGATACTCTTTCGTGATATTACTACCCTTATCAAGGATCCGGTCGGATTCAGACTGGTTATTGATAATCTGACGCAGCACTATCTGCTTGATGGTCTTGATTTTGATATTATTGTCGGTATAGAGGCAAGAGGATTTATTATCGGTGGAGCATTGGCCTACACGCTCGGCAAAGGGTTTGTCCCTGTCAGAAAACCCGGAAAACTTCCAGCCGATGTTGTTTCGCAGGAGTACGAGCTTGAGTATGGAAGCGATAAGATTGAGATTCATGTTGATGCACTCATTGCAGGCCAGAAGGTTCTTCTTGTTGATGATCTGCTCGCTACAGGCGGAACCGCTCTTGCTGCCGCGGCATTGATCGAAAAAGTTGGCGGGATCGTTTCTGAAATGGCGTTTATCGTGAACCTGCCTGACATCGGTGGGGAACAAAAAATACGCGACAAAGGATACAGTGTTTTCTCTCTAACGGATTTTGAAGGGGATTAACAGAGAGGTATGCTTAAAACGCTGATTGCAGTGGCAAATCAGGGAACGGCAGCTGGAGCTGCCGTTCATTTTTTACATCCATCACATCATCTTCCCCCGGTATGGCTGGCAGCTCCTTTCATGCTGCTTCTTTTGATGATCGCCACCGGTCCTCTCTTGTATTCTCACTTCTGGGAACATCATTACCACAAAGTTTCCATCGGGCTCGGTAGTATCGTTGCGTCATATTACGGGTTTATGATGGATGAGGGAGCCCATATACTTATGCATTCGCTGGAAGAGTATCTGTCATTTCTTGCGTTGATAACAGCGCTCTTTGTCGTTTCAGGCGGAATTCTTATCAGGATTGAGAGAAGGGGCAATCCCTTCGTGAACGGTGCGTTACTTTTTGCCGGAGCACTGTTTTCAAATCTTTTAGGTACTACCGGTGCTTCCATGCTTCTTATCCGGACATATATACGTATCAATGAAGGACGTATCAAGGCGTTTCATATTGTGTTCTTTATTTTTATTGTCAGCAATATAGGAGGCGCTTTAACCCCGATTGGTGATCCCCCCCTTTTTTTAGGATTTTTAAAAGGAGTTCCGTTTTTCTGGGTGATGAAAAAAGTTTTGTTTCCATGGATGATAACTGTTGTCGGTCTGATTCTGATCTTTATGGTTTTAGACAGCAGGGCAGGGAGAGGTGAGATGCCGGCACCGGAACAATCAGGAAGGGTGACCATAACTGGTGCTCACAGCTTTCTGTTCTTCGCTGTTGTGATCGTTGCAGTATTTCTTGACCCCGCGGTAATTTCCGGCGTTCCCAGTTTTCAGACTATGCTGTATCTCCCCTTCGGTATTCGTGAACTGATTATGTTTACTGTTGCATTTGTTGCTTACAAAACCGCCGATAAGGATGCGATGAAAGGCAATGAATTTAACTTTTTGCCGATTCGGGAGGTAGCCTTTCTGTTTATCGGGATATTTGCCACAATGATTCCGGTACTTGAGCTTATCGGCGCCTACGCTTCAGTCAATGCAAGGGGGCTTTCAGTAACGCACTGTTACTGGCTGACCGGAGCTTTGTCCGGAGTTCTTGATAACGCACCAACCTATCTGAGTTTTTTATCCGGGGCCTCTGGGAAGTTTGGTATGGATATCAATTCTGTTTCCGATATACAAAAATTTGCAGAAGGGGTAAGTTCCAAGGTTCACGGTGATGCAACTTCGGATATCTATCTGATGGCAATCTCACTGGCGTCAGTCTTTTTCGGCTCATTGACCTATATAGGCAACGCGCCGAACTTTATGGTCAGGAATATTGCCAGCCAGGCAAACGTTGATGTACCTGGTTTCCTGGAATATATCTATAAATACTCATTGCCGGTTCTGATCCCGTTTTTTGCTTTGCTATGGTGGCTGTTCTTTACTTGTTAAATGTTAAGTGAGCAACAAACCCTATTCACCGTCAGGTCTCAGACTTTCACTTACGGCGAGCTTGAACTCCTTCGAAATTTTGAAGGTCGGCACATTTTTCGGATCAACAATAACTTTCTCTCCAGTTCTCGGGTTTCTTGCCTGTCGAAGATTTTTATACCTGATATTAAATGAGCCGAAACCTCTGATTTCAATTCGTTTTCCTGCTTTCAAAGAATCAATGATACTTTCAAACAGACTGTCAACTACAGACTCTGTTTCGTTTTTGGTCAAGCCTGTTTTGTGGGCAATTACATTGACCAGGTCAGCTTTTGTTGTTGTGTTTCCCATGGTTATATAAAGCTTAGGTTATTGTAAGACATATAGTTACTTAAACCACAAATGAAAAGCTACAATTCCCATAAAAACTGCAAAAGCTTTCCGCAGCAGATCATTAGAGATATGAGTTGCAATTTTCGCACCAAAGTAAGCACCCGCAAAAAGTCCTGCAGCAATGATCAGCCCAATCGATATGTTTTCCAACGAAATTTTCCCTGAACGATAGTACTCAATCACCCCAAGCAAACCGACCGGTAGAAGCAGTGCAATAAGTGATGTGCCGACGGCGCTCTGTTGCGTCATGCCAAAGAAAAATACCATCGCCGGAACAATAATGAGTCCTCCGCCAACACCGAACATGCCTGAAAGCAGACCGGCACCAATGCCGAGGCCGAGTAAACCGATGATTTGCATGGTTTGTTTTTTCCTATAGTCACATTATGACGGTCTCAGGCAGGGAGCAGGCTGTCATAGCCTATAATTTCTTTTATCTCCACAGCATTGAGCGACTCCTTTTCGATAAGCACTCCTGCAAGCCTGTGCAGAATAGCGCTTTTCTCGTTGATAATTTTTTTCGCATTTTCCATGCAGGTCATAATAATATTTCTGACCTCAATATCAATCTGCAGGGCGGTTTCCTCGCTGTACTCGCGTATATGGGAATAATCTTTTCCAAGAAAAACCTCCTTGTGGCTGTCTCCGTAATTGATCGGACCAAGTGTTTCGCTCATTCCCCATTGTCTCACCATTCTGCGGGCAATATCGGTAGCCTTTTCTATATCGTTTGCCGCTCCTGTACTGGTTTCATGAAACATAATATCCTCAGCCACTCTTCCAGCAAGCGCATAGGTGATCATTGCCAGCAGGTACTCCCTGTTATGCGTGTAGCGATCTTCGAGAGGCAGGTATGCAGTAAGTCCCAGACTCCTGCCTCTTGGAATAATCGTGACCTTATGAATTGGGTCAGATCCCTTGGTATAGGTTGAAACCAGCACATGGCCTGCTTCGTGATAGGCGGTGAGTTTCTTCTGTTCGTCGGAAATAAACATGCTTTTTCTTTCCGGGCCCATGAGAATCTTGTCACGAGCCTGTTCGAAATTATCAGCGGTAATTAACGACTGATCGTTCCGAGCTGCCAGAAGCGCTGCTTCATTGACCAGATTTGCAAGATCAGCCCCCGAAAATCCTGGAGAGCTTTTTGCGAGAACGTTGATATCAACCTGTTCAGCCAATGGGGTATTGCGGGTATGAATTTTTAAAATTGCTTCACGTCCCCTTATATCAGGTTTGTCGATGGTAATCTGGCGGTCAAACCTTCCCGGGCGGAGCAAGGCTGTATCAAGCACATCCGGACGGTTTGTAGCTGCAATAAGGATAACATTCTCGCTTGTTGTAAAACCGTCCATTTCAACAAGAAGCTGGTTCAGGGTCTGCTCTCTTTCATCATGCCCCCCGCCGAGACCGGCTCCCCGGCTGCGGCCGACCGCATCGATTTCATCAATAAAGACAATACACGGTGAATTTTTTTTTGCCTGTTCAAACAGATCCCTTACTCTTGCCGCACCAACACCGACAAACATTTCGACGAAATCAGCACCCGATATTGAGAAAAAAGGAACTTTTGCCTCTCCTGCAATGGCTTTTGCAAGCAAAGTTTTTCCAGTGCCGGGAGGACCGAGAAGCAAGACGCCTTTAGGGATTTTGCCACCGATTTTCTGGAACTTTTCAGGATTTGTCAGGAACTCGACAGTTTCCTGAAGCTCTTCTACCGCCTCGTCAACGCCGGCAACATCCTTGAAAGTTATTTTAACATCAAATTCACTCACCAGCTTTGCACGGCTTTTGCTGAAGCTGAAAATATTTTTTGCCTGAGAGCCGTTTTGCCCGCTCATTCGTCTGAAGAGGAAAAAATACACCACACCGAAAATAATCCATGGAGCAAACAGGACGAAAAAGGTATTCAAAGGGCTGGTGCCTTCCTCAACCTTGAGGCGGATTCCTTTTTCTGCAAGGATGTCTGCCTGCTCCAGACTGAAAGAAGGAATTCTTACGGCAAACCGGTCACTCTGCAGGTTTGTGTTGTTGATAAGCGGGATCTGGGTGACTGTTTTAAGTTTTCCATTCAGGATAGCTGATTTATCTTCAAACGTTTTAACTGTAACTTCAGTAATAAGAGCCTGGGAGAGGAGCGATTTATATTCGTTATAGGTGATTTCAGGGTTGCCGGGAGTTGCAAAAAAACGTTGAAACACAAAAAGCATCAGCAGAACGACCATCATGAAAAAGATAAATTTTCCCTGAAACCATCCAGCCTTTTCTTCCTCGTCTTTTACCGGCTTGAATTTATTTCTGGCAGCATCTTTTCCTGACTTTTTTCGAGGATTTTCAGGCATAAAACAGGTTGAGTGATGATATAAAATGTAACTTACTACATTTAAAGTAATTAAAAGTAAAACTGCAATCGAAAACAAAAAGTTTATTGAAAAGGGCTCTCATAACAGAAAGTTGTATGCTGTATGGCAACCTCAAGATTTTCCGGTTAATCTTTTATCTTGTGTCTTCAAAAGCAGTGAGTTTTTCTTAAATTCACTGCTCTTGCCATAGATCTCTGTCAATAACAAACAGTACAACGCATATTATGTTCGGTCAAAGGGTTAGAACCAGGTTTGCACCTTCTCCAACAGGATATTTACATGTAGGCGGACTGAGAACCGCACTGTATAACTACCTGTTTGCAAAGAAAATGAATGGAATTTTCGTTATCCGGATAGAAGATACCGATCAAACACGAAAGGTAGAGGGAGCGCAGAAAAATCTTATCAAAACTCTTGAATGGGCAGGAATTGTTGCTGATGAAAGTCCTGAACATGGAGGTAATTTCGGACCCTATGTTCAATCTGAGCGCCTTGACATCTATGCTCAATATTGTCAGCAGCTGCTTGACGATAATCATGCCTACTACTGTTTTGCAACCCATGAAGAGCTGGAAGAAAACCGGCAGCTTCAGATAAAGCAGGGGCTGCAGCCGAAATACAACAGAAAATGGCTTCCTGAAGAGATGGGTGGAACCATGCCATCGAGTCAGATAAAAAAAAAGCTGGATGAGGGATCACCCTACGTCATCCGTATGAAAGTGCCCGATTATGTTTCGGTCTGGTTTGAAGATATTATCAGGGGTCCTGTCGAGTTTGATTCTGCGACAATTGATGATCAGGTGCTGATGAAATCCGATGGATTTCCGACCTATCATTTCGCCAGTGTTATTGACGACCATCTTATGGAGTTTACCCATATCATCAGAGGCGAAGAGTGGCTTCCCTCAATGCCAAAGCATCTTCTTCTCTATGAATTTTTTGGCTGGGAGCCTCCCAAGGTTGCCCATCTGCCGCTTCTGCTTAATCCTGATCGCTCAAAGCTCAGTAAAAGGCAGGGTGATGTTGCTGTCGAGGATTATGTCCGCAAGGGATACAGCAGTGATGCTATCGTGAATTTTGTTGCCATGCTGGGATGGAACGAAGGCGAAGGCAGTGAGCAGGAGGTATACAGCATGAAGCAGCTTGTCGCCAAGTTTTCGCTTGAACGGGTAGGAAAAGCAGGTGCGATTTTTAATGTTGATAAGCTTAACTGGCTTGAGAAACAGTATATCAAAAGCCGGCCTTCAGAGAAAATTATTGAAGTCATCAAGCCGATTCTTCTTGGTGAACTTGAAAAGAAGGAATCGTTGATGCCGCGAGATCTCATTACCGGTGATGCATATCTTGGACAGGTTATAGAGCTCATGCGTGAGCGCGTAGGATTTGAGCATGAATTTGTGACATTTTCATCTTACTTCTTTTTTGAGCCTGAATCCTATGATGAAGAGGCCGTTCAAAAGCGCTGGGCTGCTGATACCAATACCCTTCTCCGTGAGTTTACCATCATACTTGACTCTCTGGAGGAGTTCAGTGCTGAGAATATTGAAGCAAGCCTTAAAGAGTTTGTATCTTCAAAGGGGCTCAAGGCCGCTTATCTCATCCATCCCTTGAGAATACTGACATCTGGTGTAAGTTTCGGACCAAGTCTGTATCATCTGCTTGAGGTGCTTGGAAAGAAGACAGTGCTCAGGCGCATCCTGAAGGGTATTGATAAAATAAGCTTTTCAGCTTAGGCTGGAGCAGAACATAGGTATTGACTGCGGTATATGTACAGGGTTTTTTGCTTTTTCTTTTGGAAAAAAAAGATTTATTCCTATATTTTGCCACTCATTTAAAGGACAGGTAGCTCAGTTGGTAGAGCAAAGGACTGAAAATCCTTGTGTCGGGGGTTCGATTCCCTCTCTGTCCACACCGTTTAATGGCAGTTTCATCGAAGTTGCCTCTTACAAAGAAAAAGCATGTCCACTCTTTTTTTCCTGCTTTCTACATTTACAAAGGTATCATAAGTCATGCAAAGCATCGAGCAATGCTTCAGTGTTTGAACATCACCCAATGCAGGCATGAATATTACGACAGAGGTTGACCAGGAAGTCTGGCATGATTTGCAGGAGGCTGGAGCATACGAGTGGTGGTATTTTGATGTTGAAGACAAGGCGAGTGGGTTTTCTTTTGTTCTTATCTGGTTTTCAGGTTTTCCTTTTTCCCCATATTACACCAATCATTATGAACGTTGGAAAAATCGTATAACTGCAGAAGCTCCTCTTCCGTCCAATTACTCGGGGTTTAGTTTCCAGTTGTACGAAAACGATCATGAAATTGTTAATTTCATCAAAGAGGGAAACAATGGGCTTTTTGAAAGCAGTCGATCGGATATAGGCGTTCGTTTCGAAAAGAACTGCTTCACCTATGATGCCCTGAAAGATGAATACTCGCTCGATATTGATTTTTCATTTCCCGCCCGGCAGAAAGCAATTAAAGCATCGTTATTGTTTTCATCCTGCCGCAGGATAGTGTACGAAAAAAAAGATGGAAACAATGCAGGCAGGGTGCCCCTTCATCAGTGGCTGTTAAGTGTCCCGAAGTCCGATGTTAAAGGAGTGATTGAGATTATTGAGCCGCTTAGCGGAGCAGTTCGAACCATTCCGGTCAATGCGATCGGATATCATGACCACAACTACGGTGCTTTGCCTATGCAGGAGTACCTTGCACGCTGGTATTGGGGCAGGGCTTTTTCAGAGCGCTTCGATCTGGTTTACTATGTGACGTTTTTCAGGAATAATGAATATAAACCTCTTGCCCTGCTCCTCCTTCACGATAATAACAGCGGGAAAGTCACTGTCCTGGACAAGGTGCATTTTCGGGAGAGCAATTTCAGGCGAGGTTTTTTTTCACCCGTTCACAGCAGGGATCTCGAGTTGCAGTATGAGAATATTGGCTTGAAGATACATCACAACAAGGTGCTTGATGCAGGTCCGTTTTATCTTCGGTTTGCGTCCGATATTTCGTTGCATATAGGGGGAAAGGAATTGGATGGTATCAAGGGTATATCGGAATTTCTCAATCCGGAACGCCTCCAATCAAGATTTATGAGGTTATTTACACGAAGCCGTATCTGGCGCGATGGTGAGTCATCTCTTATGTACGACATCTATAATAATATTAAACGTTCTTTGAATTGGATAAATAGTTAAAAATATCATAAATTCAGAGTTTGTTTGGGCTATCCTGAATTGTATCCGTGAAAGTCACTGTTCAAGATAATCAGGCATGGCAAAGCGAGAGTGGCTGTCGTTGAACCGCCGGAAGGTACTTGCCTTTTGATTTGATAACAAAAAGTTTTAAAAAGGAGATAGATCGTAATGGCACAACAAGGTAATTTCAAGAGTCCGTCCAGGTTGGGCGCACTTGGAGAAGGTGCACCAGTCTCATCATCCGGTTCGGTTCCTGGCGGAAAGCCACGGGAAGAGGGGCTGAAAGGAGTTGATTTCGAGCGCCGCAGTTTTCTCGGAAAAGTTGTAGGGGGTATCGGCGCAGCTGTTGCCATATCTACACTCTATCCTGTCATCAAGTTCATTATTCCACCTACCAGGAGCGCGACAAGCGTCAACGAAAAGGTTGTGGGAAAAGCTTCTGAAGTCCCTGTCAAAGGCTTCAAGATTTTTCAGTTTAACAAGGACAAAGTTCTTGTTGTCAACGACAATGGCAAGCTTACTGCATGCAGTGCCGTCTGTACCCATCTTGGCTGCCTTGTGCATTGGGAAAGCGCAGAGAGTCGTATCGCATGTCCGTGCCATGGAGCAAAGTACAAGCAGACCGGAGAAATCATTTCCGGCCCGCAGCCTTTACCTTTAGCCTCGTTTAAAGTAAGGGTTGAAGGGGAGAATCTTATTATCGCAAAAGCTTAACCTTTAATTCTTGAAAACCAAGGGAGTCAGGAAAGATGGCTGAAAACAACAAGAACGCTTCGGCAGGAAATATTCCAGCCAAGCCGAAACCCGCTGTACCGGGTGCCGCTAAGCCGGCAGCTCCGGTTGCTGCAAAACCAGCAACGCCTGTTGCCTCCAAACCGGCACCACCTGTTGCCTCTAAACCGGCACCAGCTCAAAGTGGCGTTTATAAACCACCCGTAGACCGTCCGAATCAGAATCCTTACAAGGATTCCCGCCTCAGTCCTCTGGGTGCCTGGTTCCAGGAGCGCTTTTATGTAGTGCTTCCTGTAATCGATTACCTGAAGAAAAAAGAAGTTCCAAAACACCGCCTCTCGTTCTGGTATTATTTTGGCGGTCTTGCCCTCTTCTTTTTCATTGTTCAGATTCTGACCGGCCTGCTGCTTTTACAGTATTACAAACCAACAGAATCGGAAGCATTTGCTTCATTTGTCTTTATCCAGAAAGAGATCCCGTTTGGCTGGCTCCTTCGTCAGATCCATGCATGGTCGGCCAATCTTATGGCTCTGATGGCATTTATTCATATGTTCAGCACCTTCTTCATGAAGTCATACCGTAAACCCCGTGAACTCATGTGGGTGAGTGGTTTTATTCTTCTCGTGCTGACCCTCGGTTTTGGATTTACCGGATACCTTCTTCCCTGGAACGAACTTGCATTCTTTGCTACCCAGGTCGGTACCGAAACTCCAAAAGTTGCTCCCGGTGGCGCATTACTTGTGAGCATTCTTCGCGGTGGTGAAGATGTCAGCGGTGAAACGCTTACCCGCATGTTCTCAATGCATGTTGTTCTGCTTCCGGGTCTCATCCTTCTTCTGCTTTCAGCCCATCTGGCTCTTGTTCAGATTCTTGGTACATCAGCTCCAATCGGTTACAAGGAGTCCGGCTTGATTAAAGGGTACGAGAAGTTTTTTCCTACCTTCCTGGCCAAAGATGGCATTGGCTGGCTGATCGGATTTGCCCTGCTTGTTTATCTTGCAGTTGTATACCCATGGGGAATAGGCGTTAAAGCTGATGCGCTTTCACCTGCACCTCTTGGTATCAAGCCTGAATGGTATTTCTGGGCTGAGTTCCAGATGCTCAAAGATCTCAAGTTTGAAGGTGGAGAACTAGTCGCTATTGTTCTCTTGACCATTGGCGGACTTGTATGGGCTGCTGTTCCGTTCCTTGATCGCAGGGCATCACAAGAACAGAAAAGTCCAATCTTTACATTCCTTGGTCTTGCTGTTCTGGCATTCCTGCTCATTAACACCTATCGTGTTTATTTAGAGTATGGCTGGTAAGGTAAACGCTCTCTGCAGCAAGACAAAAGCCCGGTTTTACCGGGCTTTTGTCTTGTATCCTATCGAAAAAGAGAAGATAATATCAGGAGTGTAAACCGATTAATTCTCCTATTTCATATCCCGCAAGGAATGCCTGCATATCGATCTTTTCCGAAGCTTCGACCCAGTCAGCAATTATCGTGTTCGGTTTTTCTGTTGAAAGAGTACTCGTCGGTTCCCTCAACAACTCCTGTAGGGTCAGCCATGCCATAAGCACGCTGAAGCGATGTTCACGGAACCAGATTTTTTGATGCCTCTCATCAAATTGAAGCACTCGGCCGAGATGTCTTTTGTCAACAGCAAAGAGTGTTTGTAACAGGGTGTGCAGGTGTACCTCCGGATAATCGGGTATCAGCTCAGGCTGGTGAGTGAGCATGCAGCAGAGAAGGTCCGGCAGGTTGTCGCCGGGAATGCCGATGAAACCCTTTTCGGGATAGATTGCTGCCATCGCACTGTTCATCAGCCAGTTGTCGATAATGTTGGTACTGTCTTTTACAGTTGGTTCGACCATCTTCTGCAGCGTATCAAGCACAATCCAGTGCCTGACAATCAGAAAATAGTCCGATGCGTTCGTGCAGCTCAAGCCTAGGGCTGCCTGAATTTTTCGAGAATCAGGCTGCTTTGACAAGAGCAAAGCAAGTGACGCAGATCTATGGTAGAGTGCAGAAGCTTGTGAGGGAAGAGTTTCAGGAACGTCAAGTGGTTTTTCCATGATTTCACTGAACTGCACTGCAACCTGTTCGAGAAGTAATGCAATTGACTGTTCAAACGCGAGCGTCTCTTTTTCCTCATGCAGTTCTTGAGGTGAAGGTATGAGCTGTTCAGAGGTCAGAAATGCAGTCACTAACCGATGTAACGGAGAGAGGCTCATGGTAAGCACATCGTGTTCGATTGATTCGGTTCCCCGACCGTTGAGTTCCAATGCAAGTCTGTCATAAGGGCGGAGTCTTGAAGGGCGGACTTCACGGAACTCAAGGAATACATTGTACTTATAGCCATCCAGAGCAACCATTAGCCCATTGTTGGCGATCTCTCTGTTAGAACGGATGAACTCCATTCCACTGGCATGATCCCTGAAAATAACGAACGTGCCCTCCTGATGACTCAGGTTGAGACCGTCAATCAGTGAACTCTGCAGAATTTTGTCATCCTGTTTATACCCTGCCGATGTTTTAATCCAGCCGCTGGCCTGTTCAAAGCGGTTATTGAAGACTACAAGGGCTTTTTCATCAGCGAGACGGTTTGAGTAGGCAAATATATTTTCATTGACACTGCCCTCCGGTGAATAGACATCATAAAGGAAAAAGTGGCGTACCTCAGCAAAAAGAGGTCGCTTTTTTATGATGGGAAAAATCTCGCGGTAGTGGCGCGAGACAAGGTTATCATCCGGTTGTTCGTCATAATAGGCTTTTGCGTATTCCATGCCGTATTTTTCGGTGAAGCCCTCGATCTGTCCGTGGCCGAACATTGGAAGACCAGGCATGGTGAGCATCATTACGCATACACCAAAATATTTATCTCCTCTGCCGAACTGTGCAATGGCGGTATCTTCATCAGGATTATTCATGAAGTTGACATACCGCTTGAGGATTTCAGCATCAAACTCAAGTGTGTTCTTGATCAGGTAACGGTAATCAGCATTATCCTCTTTTTTGAGCATATGCATGAAAGCACTGTTATAGACCCTGTGCATTCCAAGGGTCCTGACAAAATACCCCTCAAGCATCCAGAATGCTTCAGCAAGCAGAAGAGTGTCCGGCACTTCCCGCTGAATGCGGTCAACTACTTCGCGCCAGAATTCCTCTGGAATAGCGGCATCAAATTCAGCCATGCTCATGGCACAGGATGAGCGTGAAGGCACCCCCGCGCTCTGGCCTTGAAGAGGAAACCATAGACGTTGGATGTGCCGTTTTGCTAGCACCATTGCAGCATCAAAACGTATGATGGGAAACATCCTTGCAACATGCAGAATCTGCTGAATAACCCCTTCACGAACATCAGGACTGAGAAAGTTCAGCTGAGCTGTATCATTCCAGGGCATGACCGTTCCGTCATTGCCATGATAGATGTAACGTGTGTCGCCAGTGAGGTAGTCGATCCGCTTAAAGGTAACTGCCGCATCGGAACGGTTCCAGTAGCCGTCTTCAAGGTAAATGCCGAAGCGGGAGTCGTTACTGAGGTTTGGCCCGTTATAAGAGTAATTATAATAAGGTGGTGTATACGACGAAAGAAACCAGTCGGGATTGGTTCGCACCAGTTCAGAATCCATGCCTGTATGGTTTGGAACCATGTCACTTGCAAGGCGGATACCACGAATGTTGGCTCTGTGCCTGAGGTGCTCATAACCTTCATAACCTCCAATGTCTTCAGCAATATCATATTTTTCGAGTGCATACGCAGATGCTTTTGCTTCCGGATTACCCTGTAGCTTCTTGATTTTTTGTGAAGCGTAGCTTCGCTGCCATAGTCCGATAATCCATAATGCTGTAAAGCCCCGATCAGCCATCAAGTCAAGTTCAGTATCAGGAATATCCTGTAGACGGCAAATGGGTCGACGGTAACGTTTGCTGAGCTGGTCGAGCCAGACGTAGGTGCTTTTGGCAAGCATGACAACTTCAGGCATCCATGATGAATCTGTAGAAAAGTTTGCAGGAGCGTCATCATCATTAAAAGAACTGTAGTTTGGGACGTGGGCCTCTTTTTCAAAAAAGTGGCCTTCTTTACTGTCATTTTTTTTATTGGCAATTTGCTGGAAAAAAAGGTACTTATCCTCATCCTCAATTAAATCAATAGCCTCGGGCAGCAATGTCCATAAAGGAGAATCTCCCAGCAGGCCCGACCAGTTCAGACGGATATAGCGGAGCTGTTCGAGGATAGATGAGGGAGCGTGCCGAATAGGTTCGGTAAGCAGTTCAACGAGGTCGATCTCTCCGGCTCCTATTGGACCCATAGCCTTCATTGAAGTTTGCATAGTCTGAATCAGTTTCCCGAATGCTTCTTCTCTCATCACTTTCTGATCAGTTAAAAGGTCGGAAAACTGATTAAGAGCAGGATTTTGGGAATTAAGCCAGATAAGGAATGACTCTTCAAGCAGATATTTTTTGTTGTGTTGCTGGCTCAGCCAGGTTAAGGGTGCTTCAGACCCGGCATAGATTTGCTGTGTAGGAAAGGCGCTGATAAACCGGGTCAGGTACTCCGTTGACTGCTCACTTGAAAGCTCTTTCTCAAACTTTACATAAGCGTTTTCAAGGAGGGCAGGCTGCCGGATAGTCATAGATAAGGTCATGACAGAGTGAAACAGTTCGTGCAGCAGCTTCATGCCATGAAACTGTGCCGGAAGAACTGGTTTTGCTTCTTCGCCTTTCTGTTTTTTCAGGAAGGCATTGATAATACCGGCTTGCTTTTCAGCGGTTTTAAAACTTTCCTGACTGGTATGGGGTAGAGTGAGGAACTCAGGATCGGTCAGCTGAAAAAGTTCCCGGGCATTTCGATTGACATAAAAGTGTTCTTTATTCTGAACCACTGACGGGTTATGCTGTATGGTCATAGTCGGGATGTAAAGCCCAGAAAATTAAACTTGTTGAAAACATCTCTGAAAACTTGTTGCTTTCGATAGAATCGGGACTACTCGATTTTTTAGAGCAAAGCATGTTATGTTACTTCGACAAAGTACGGAATTTCTGTAAGAAAAGTCAGACTGTCATCTTGAAGTCCTGAATGGGGCCTGAGCGCTTCTGTCAATGTACTTGGCAAAGAAAAAGGGGGGATTAATATGAAATTATTTGAGTTTGTTATCGATATACCGTTGAAGATATTTGAAACCAAGATCTTTCGCGGAACGCAGCACGTCAAGTCCGATGGTATAAAGGGCACTGTGACCCTGTGATTGTACAGCGGAATGCTCTTTCTGACCAGGTAAATCGTTTTTTTTGCTGCCCCGTAATGTTCTTGTGAGCAGCATAGCTGCAGCAAAGGTTATTCCAGCAGATTGAAACGGGTATTTTTTAACAATCTCCATTGGTGCAAGTTCCGCTTTTAGATTATCCGACAAGTGCAGAGCTCTTGACTTGATCTGTTCTTCCTTGTCGGCAATGGTGTTCTGCAGCTCTTCTATTCGTGCCTGAATGCTGTGTAAAGGCTCATTTTTTGTAGTCATTGACCGATAAAAAAAAGTTTTGAAGCAGATTTTTCAAAAGCGAGGGTTTAAATTTTGTGAAAAACACAAAGCATGAAATAAAAATCAGGCTGACAAGGAGATAACCCAGAAAAGGATGTCCAAGCAGTTCTCCTGTGAGCAATGCAAAGGTAGTGATAAGGTAGGCAATGCCGATAATCAGAATAACGCCAAGAATAACCATGGCAGATACTACCGAAATCTTTTCAGTCAGTTCAATCTTGACCAGCTCGATTTTTGCTTCTACTATTTTTATAACGTCTTCATAGGTCGACGTTATCGACTCATCAAGGATTTTATGGATTCCGGTGTGCTTGCGTTTCTCATGCGCTTGACCCGAAGCCTTTTCCTCAGGGCGATTGATCATATCATCGTCAATAAATGCCTGTTAACGCTTTTTTCTCAACAAAAGACCGAAAAAGGCTCCTGCACCGAGGGTGTAAAGTATCGCCTGGGCAGGGTTTTTAACGATGTACTCTTTAACTTTGTCGGCACTTTTTACAAGCAGGTCATACGACTCGCTCTCTTTGAAACGAGAAAATGCTTCCGCCAGAGTTTCACCTATCTCTTTGACCTGCTCCGGAATGAAGGTCTCTCGCTGCGGTTCCTGTGCCGCATCAGTTGGTTCATGGCCGTGAATAGTAACCGGGACTTCCTGTTCCATAATAGTTCCAAAGCTTATGATGAGTTTCTTTTAACCAATTTAAAAACAATATATAAAAACAAAATGGTCTTTACATTGCACTCTGTTACTGAAGAATCCTGCCCCCGTCAACACTGATGACCTGTCCGGTGATATAGTCGCTTTCAAGAAGAAAGGTTATGGTTTTAATGATATCCAGTGGGTCGCCAAGACGCTTGAGAGGTATTTTTTTAATCATCTCTTCCTCGGTATCCATCTCTTTTTCAGTGTTTACAGTAATTGTTCCCGGGGCAATACAATTGACAAGAATGCAGGGGGCATAGGTCTTGGCAAAGATTTTCGTCAGGTGCTGTATGCCTGCCTTTGCTACAGTATAGGGTGCAAAGTTGCGCCAGATAAGATTGGCTGAAATATCACTCATTGTAATGATTCGTGCTGTGAACGACTGTTTCTGCATAATCTTTACCGCTTCCTGCATGGTAAAGAATGTTCCCTTCAGATTGGTATCAACCAGATTGTCCCAATCTTTTTCTCTAACATCCGGCAGGGGCGTATTGTAAAAATTTGATGCACTGGCGATGAGAAGGTCAAGACGGTCAAACTGCTGACGGAATCCTGCAAAAGCGCTGACGATATCACTGTGTTTTGATACATCACAGCGTACCATTTGTGATTCGTTGCTTATCCAGCGAATTTTTTCAAGGGTTTGCCTTGCCTTATCTTCTGATGAGTGGTAGGTAAAGAAAACAGTATAGCCCTGACCGGCGACCGAAAGCGCGATTTCACTCCCGAGGACACCGGTTGCGCCAGTCATGAAACATACTTTTTTACCGGAAGATGCCATGGCGATAACATTTTATCTTCTTGTAGGTGATTCCTCATTGAACTGTAATGTAGGTTAAAATGTTGACTGAACGTATATCTGCTTTTTGATTAATGTTTCTGTCAGGGATGAAGAGAAACTCCGATATCCGCAGGTTTACCGAAATAGGGTGAAGAGAGTACCAGCATATCCACACCGGTTTCAGCATAAGCAGATGCGTTTTCAGCATTGATGCCTCCCGCTGCCGAAATTTTAATCTCTGGTTTCGATTGTCGGATCTGATGAACCAGCATTGACAGCTGGTCTGGTTGAAGCTTGTCTATCTGAATGATATCAACGCCTGCAGAGGCAATCATCAGTGCTTCTTCAGCGCTCTCTGCTTCCACAATAATTTTATGTTCAGGTGCTTTAGCCTTCAGTATTGCAAGGGTATCAAGAAAGCGTTCAAGTCCATCCATAAATGCTGTATGCTGCTTGAATACAAGGATTGAATCCGAAAGGCCAATCCTGTGCGGAAGAGCACCGCCTGCCATGATTGCCTTTAGTGCAATTTTTTTTGTTCCGGGAAACGATTTCCGGGTTGTGACAACCGTAATGCCTGGATTGACTTTCAGCGCGCGGTTTACTATAGTTCGGGTTCTTGTGGCAATACCCGATGCATATTCCAGGAGGTTCAGGGCTGCTTTCCATCCGGTATGAAGGCTTCCTGCAGGCCCGCTTGCCGCAAGAATGGTAACCCCGGCCTCAACAGTCAAACCGCTCTCCAGGCAGCAGGTCACGGTTGCCCCGCACTGTTCAAGAACACGTGCAGCCTCTTCCGTACAGCACAGCACCGTTGAATCACGGCTTGTAAACGTTATTTCACCCATCAGAGAGCCAATGCCAAGCAGTGATGTGGTTATATCCCCGTAAGGCACATCCTCTTCGATAAATCGCTCGATATCTCGGTCAGACAGTCGATACAGCATAATGTTTCTGCTTTTACAGGGACGTTTTATAGTAAGACAGGATAACGAATTGCAATCTTTTATGAAACATGATTCCAAGTGAGCATCATGACATCATGCATCAATATGGGATTTTCGGGATTCCAGACAGGAGTGTGTTGTGGACTTAAAGAATTCTTGGTATGTAAAATACACACTGGGGGATGTGTGTTGCAGGAAAATAAGCACTGACAGGATTTGTTTGAAGCCTTGTAATAATGGCAGACGTAATTATAATGCTTCTTTGTTCATGCGACGCTTGCCGTAAATTGCCATGAAAAGCATGCCGGTGCCAAGCAGTATTATGGTGCTGGGTTCGGGGTTATGGGCGCTGGCAACAAGACCCTGGTACGTAGTTAAATTGCCGTTTACGTCTTTACCGGGAGTGATCCAGAAGAATTGAGAGATGTCCCCGGAATGGGTATCTGCAGCATTGACGTATGTTGTGTAGAGATTTGCTATATTAGCGTTGTGGGCGTTGTAGTAATTCATATCCAAGTTATACACTCCTGCAGCATTAGACTCGTGCCAGATAGCAGCCTGTAGAGCTATTGCCTGGTCTCCCTGTCCACCAGTGCCGTATGTTGTTAACAGATAAGCAACCCTGTCAGCATGGTATACCTGATTACCATATATATTGCCTAGGGTGTTTACAGTGGTATTAGGATAATTAGCAGGAACATAGACGTTTGTAAAAAGATCAACACAGTAGAGGTAGTCGAGTTTCGTCCCGTTAAGATAAGATGTGTCAATAGAGCCGCCACCCTCAGATGTGTATTTGCCATTCACTATAGAAGCAATCTGCGAGAAACTTCCGCCTAAATCAAGGATCGCATCAGTGGCCATTGCGCTTGTTGCGAACGTCAACATTGACACTGCCAGTAACGCTATAATCTTCTTTTTCATTTTCAGTACCTCCATTGTGGTTTATTGCGTACACAACGCGCGATCTACCATTCTTCACCCTCATTTATGACAATGAATTTCAATTATCATGCCGAAAAGCTTGATAATAAGTGAATTTCAGTATATATAAGGGGGTGATGGTGGGTTATTTATATATAATACATATACTTATAGGATTATATATTATATATACAAGTATTGTTTATCAAAATACATGACGTATACAAAAGCGTTTCGTATTGTCTTGTATTGTCTCAAAAAAGAGCAATGTCTCATTTTGGGGAGTCTACGAAGAGGCCATGGCGGCTATAGCCAGGGCGCTCAGTCATCCGGTCCGACAGAAAATATTGAAACAGCTTGCGACGCTTGAATGTTGTTGTAACGGGGAACTGAGAGAACTGACTCCCATGGTGCAGTCAGCGATTTCACAGCATCTTAAAGCTCTTCTCAAAGCCTGCTTGATTCTGGGATTGATTAATCCGACCAGCGTAGCGGAAGCTGTTGTTAGCTCTATGTGCGACTGTTTCGCGACAACCTTCAGGTATGGCTTCCAGAGTGAAAAACGAGCGATGGATTTCCGCAGTTTTTGTGGCAGCTGTGTCGTGTACCCTGGTCTATGATAACCTTGAGTGGTTTGCCGCTCGGCAGCTTCAGATCGCTGGGATAAACTGGGCAAACCATAAAGGGGAAACCCTGCATTTTTTTATCTTTCCTTATTCCTGTCTCGTGCACAAATCCTTTGGACTATAGGGATTAAGCTTTTTTAATTCAATTTTGCTATATTCCAAGCTTTAATTGTTAACGTGCCGATTTGGTATCGGGATGTCACCTGTAACATTTTTTCCTATCAGTTAAGTGTAAAAGCACATGCCTCGCTATACTCCTGAACAGCTTGTTAAACGAAATGCCTCCATCTGGACCGATATTCAGATCATTCTTGCACCGATACAGTTTATGCTTTTTGTTGCCGGGGTCACCACAACCGCGCTCTATGCCAATGGTCTTTTAGTAACGAAATTTTACTGGGTCAGCATTGCAATTCTTTTTAAAACACTGTTTTTTGCCCTTCTTTTCATTACGGGTATGTTTTTTGAAAAGGAGGTTTTCAATAAATGGGTATACTCAAAAGAGTTTGTCTGGGAAGATATCGGAAGCACCGTAGCTTCGGTATTCCATCTCCTGTATTTTGTTATGGCTTTCCTGGGCTATCCTGAACATGTGCTTATATGGGAAGCTTTTCTGGCTTATTTTACCTATGTGATCAATGCACTGCAATACCTGGTCAGGATCATTCTTGAAAAACTCAATGAACGCCGACTTCGCATTGATGGTCAAATCTGACCATATCTGTTTTTTATTGTTAAATGCCGAATATCTAATGAAATACAGTTTTAAAAGACTTTGGAATACTACTTTTCTCTTTGTCGGACCAGCCTGGTATGTGCTTGTATGGATGATATGGTCTTCCGGTCAAGTGCAGACAATTGGCGACAAGTTGACATTTCTTGGGGCTATTATTCCAGGTTTTCTCATTATTTACAGTGCCGGATTTTTTATTGAGGGATGGCACGAAAAGAAGCAAAAAAAAGGTCATCCCTGAACCGGGTTTCCTGTACTGGCTATCGATATTTTTTTTAAATACATGCCGTGTCCCGGCGTGAGACGTATTATTTCCTATGCAGAACCTCTGGAATGACTCTGATCTTCAACGCTCAGTCAGAGAGCAGTGCAGCTCTCCCGAGATACCATCTGAACTGGCCGAACTGGTTTATGCTTCCCGGCTTCTTGGAAGTGAAAGTTCTCTGGTGATGCACGGCGGGGGAAATACCTCTGTTAAATGCGAACTTGCTGACATGGTTGGTAACCGTGCTGAAGTGCTCTTGATAAAAGCCAGCGGAATTGATTTGAGCAGGGTCACCGGCCTTGATTACACACCCCTCCGACTTGGTCCCCTTCGCAAGTTGGGAGAGCTTTTTAGTCGAAATGACAGTGCAAGTGAAGAGGCTCTCCGGAGATTTTCGACAAAAGAATTTAAATATCTTCTGCTTCTGAATATGTTCAGTCTAACCGATCATATGACTGAGCAGAGGCTGACCCCTTCAATTGAGACGCTTCTTCACTCTTTTCTTCCACACAGGTTTATTCTTCATACTCACTCATTCGCACTGCTTACCATCAGTAATCAACCGGATGGTGTGAGGCTTTGCCGCGAAACCCTTGGTGAAAGCTTTGCTTCTGTTCCCTATATCAAACCAGGTATTGGTCTTGCCCGATCGGCAGCTGTTGTTTATGAGGCAAATCCCGAAATTAAGGGCTTGGTGCTGCAGAAACATGGTTTGGTAACTTTTGGCTCAACAGCCAGAGAAGCCTACAGCCGGATGATTGATGCGGTCAGCAGACTTGAAGACCGGATTGCGTCGGCAGGCAGGAAAACCTTCACTCCAGTAACGCTTCCGCTCTCAATAGCTCCGGTCGAAGTCACTGCTCCTGTCATCAGGGGGGCATGTGTTGATGAAAAGTCTCCAGGCACCCGAGAGTACCAGCAGTTCATTCTGGATTTCCGTACTTCAGAAACTATTCTTGAGTATGTCAACAGTGCTGATCTTGCTCGTATGAGCCAGAAAGGAGCCATGACTCCTGACTTCATTATCAGAACCAAAAATAAGCCGCTTGTGCTTCCTCCGCCGGATGCTGCGGATCTTCCCGGCTTCAAGAGTGCTGTGCAGGCGTCCGTTCAACGCTACCGCCAGGAATACGTCGACTACTTTGATGTGCAGCAGCATGCATCAGGCATGCAGGTAACCATGCTCGATCCACTTCCGAGAGTGGTTCTTGTTCCCGGCTTAGGGCTGTTCGGACTTGGCAGAACTGCTGCATCAGCCGCAGTCAATGCGGATATTGCGGCATGCACTGCCTCAGCAATCCTTGCGGCTGAATCGGTTGGCGAATTTGAATCCATCAATGACCGTGAAGCCTTTGAGATAGAGTACTGGGACATGGAACAGGCAAAGATAAACAAGGTTCATCATGATGTCTTTGCCGGAAAAGTTGTCATGGTTACCGGAGCAGCAAGCGGGATTGGCCTTGCAACAGCCAAAGCATTCCGGCAGAAAGGTGCAGAACTTGTTATTCTGGATCTTTCTCTTGAATCACTCGAACGGGCAGCAGACGACCTTGGCGGCAACGTCCTTGCTTTGCCCTGTGACGTTACTTCCCGCACAGCTGTACGTTCTGCTTTTGATGCTGTCTGCCGCCGTTTTGGCGGCCTGGATATTGTTGTTTCCAATGTTGGTGCTGCCATACAGGGGCGCATTGGCGAAGTTGCCGATGAAGTGCTGCGCAAAAGCTTTGAACTTAACTTCTTTTCACACCAGTCTATTGCCCAGGAAGCCGTAAAGATCATGAAACTGCAGGGAACGGGCGGTGTATTGCTTTTTAATGTTTCAAAACAGGCAGTCAATCCAGGTCCGGACTTCGGCCCTTATGGCCTGCCTAAGGCTGCAACAATGTTTCTTGTTCGTCAATATGCCCTTGATCACGGACGTGACGGCATTCGTTCAAACGGTATCAATGCCGACCGTATCCGCAGCGGCCTGCTTACCGAAGAGATGATAAAAGCCCGGTCGACAGCCCGCGGCCTGAGTGAAAGAGAGTACATGGCAGGAAACCTTCTGCAGTTGGAGGTTACCGCAGAAGACGTTGCAGAGGCATTTGTACACCTTGCACTTGAGACAAGAACAACAGGTTCAATGACGACGGTAGATGGCGGCAATATTGCAGCTGCGCTCCGTTGAATGAAAGAGACAGTACAAAAACAATCATAACCGAAAAGAGGAGATGCATCACTATGGCTGAATACGATAAAGACAAGCAGGCAAAAGAGTATCATCTTGATACTCCGTTCAACAACTATGGTTTTTTCCTGAAAGGCGCCCACTCTCTCGATTGGGGAATGAAAAACCGCCTGTCGAGGATATTCCGGCCCGATACCGGAAAAACTGTTATGCTCGCTATCGATCATGGTTATTTCCAGGGCCCGACTACAGGTCTTGAACGTCCTGATGTCAATATTGTACCGCTTATGCCCTATGCTGATGCCATCATGCTGACCCGTGGTATTCTGCGTACCACTGTTCCACCTGTTCTTACCAGAGCAGTAGTCATGCGTTGCAGCGGTGGTCCGAGCATTCTCAAGGAGCTCTCCGATGAGGAACTGGCGGTTGATATTGAGGATGCAATCCGTATGAATGTAGCCGCAATAACCCTCCAGATTTTTGTCGGCGGTGAATTTGAGACCCGATCAATTCACAACATGACACGGCTGGTCGACATGGGCCTTCGTTACGGAATCCCGACAATGGCAGTTACCGCAGTCGGCAAGGATATGGTTCGGGATGCCAAATACTTCAGACTTGCCTGCAGGATGGCAGCCGAGCTCGGCGCACAGATTGTTAAAACCTACTATGTCCCTGAAGACTTTGAAACGATTACTGCATCATGTCCGGTACCGATTGTTATGGCCGGAGGAAAAAAAATCTCCGAACTTGAAGCTTTGACGATGTCCTGGAGTGCAATCCAGGGAGGTGCTTCCGGAGTTGATATGGGGAGGAATATTTTTCAGAGTGATACCCCTCTTGCCATGATGAAAGCTGTGAACAAGGTCGTGCATGAGCAGATGAATCCCAGGGATGCCTTCGAGTATTTCAATACCATAAAGGCTGAGGGATAACCGTTAAAAAAATTGTCGATCACTTCGGCAGGCCGTCTGGCCTGCTTCAGTGCATTTGTTCAGTTTATTTTTATTCATGGGAACTCTTCTGCTTCTAACGGATAGCCGGAGCAGTGGGTATGACATTTTTTTATGAATACTGAGGATATCAAAGGTTTTTTTGCCTCTAAGGAGCAGCTTGACATGGCTGACTACCTGACGCTCGATTACTACCTTGAATGTGTAGGGGATATAGAGACGGCTCTTGCGCATTTCTGCAGCGAGCAATCCACCGCACAGTGGAAGCGCGTTGATTATGATGAAGACTTTCGCCCGAAATATGCTGCCAAAGTTATCAGCCTCACCGTAGAGGGGGAGCTGCCTGAGCTTAGTTATCCTGTAAGGCATTCCGAATCAGGTGCTATTCATGCCTGCCGTGTTACAATTGCTCATCCTCATCGCAACTTCGGCCCGAAATTGCCTAATCTGCTCTCCGCAGTATGTGGGGAAGGAGTGTTTTTTACTCCAGGTGTGCCGGTGGTCAAGCTGCTTGACATCAGGTTTCCGGAATCATATCTTCTTGCCTTTGATGGTCCAAAATTTGGTATTGAAGGTATCCGTGATCTTCTCCAGGCGTATGACAGGCCAATATTTTTCGGTGTTGTGAAGCCGAATATCGGTCTCACTCCTGCCCATTTTGCTGAAATTGCCTACCAGAGCTGGCTTGGTGGTCTTGATATTGCTAAAGACGATGAGATGCTTGCCGATGTCGATTGGTCAACACTCATTGAGCGATCCCATGCTCTTGGAGAGGCAAGATTGAAGGCGGAACGGGAGACCGGTGTACCGAAAGTGTATCTTGCCAATATCACTGATGAGGTTGACCGCCTGATCGAGCAGCACGATATCGCAGTCAGAAATGGGGCCAATGCTCTCCTTATTAATGCTCTTCCTGTCGGGCTCAGTGCTGTCAGAATGCTGGCAAGACATACAAAAGTTCCTCTTATCGGACACTTTCCGTTTATTGCGGCCTTCAGCAGAATGGAAAAATACGGTATTCATTCAAGGGTTATGACCAAGCTTCAGCGGCTTGCAGGTCTCGATTCGATTATCATGCCCGGATTTGGAGGAAGAATGATGACCCCCGAAGAAGAAGTCAAGGATAATATCAAGGAGTGCCTGCAGGAGTTCGGCCATATTAAACGATCACTTCCAGTTCCAGGAGGCAGCGATTCTGCTCTTACGCTTGAAACCGTCTACGAGCATGTCGGCAGTGTGGATTTCGGCTTTGTGCCCGGCCGTGGTATTTTTGGTCATCCCATGGGACCTAAAGCTGGAGCAGCGAGCATCCGGCAGGCATGGGAGGCTATTGAACAGGGTATTCCTCTTGAAACATATGCAGCAGGGCGGCCTGAACTTCAGGCAATGGTTGACAGCGTAAAGAAAAAAAGTCAGAGCAAGTAACGTAAGCCAGGTTTGAGTATGGGTATACTCGATGATAAAGTTGCCATCATTACCGGCTCCACCAAAGGAATCGGTAAGGCAATAGCTCATGAGTTTGTGCGGGAAGGTGCAAAAGTGGTTATAACCTCTTCTTCGAATGCCAATGTTCAGGCCGCGCTATCGGAATTTCCTCCGGATTCTGTATGCGGCCTTGTTTGCAATGTTGTTTCGTCAGTTGCTATGGAACAGCTTATTGCTGCTGCTATCGACAGGTTCGGCAGGATGGATTGTTTTATCAACAATGCGGGGATATCAGATCCGTTCAGGAGCATTACTGAAAGCGATCCTGATGAATGGGGAAAGGTCATCGATACCAATCTTAAAGGTACTTACAACGGGTGCCGCGCAGCCATAAACTACTTTCTCAAAGAACAGAAAAGCGGAAAGATCATTAATATGGCTGGTTCCGGTACGGACAGGGGCTCTAATACACCATGGATCAGCGCTTACGGTTCTACAAAAGCAGCCATTGCCAGGCTTACCTATGCGGTTGCTGAAGAATACAGGCATACAGGTATTTCTGTCATGCTGTTGCATCCCGGTCTTGTCCGGACAGCTATGGTCAGTTCTGACAATCCTACTCCTGAACTTTCCCGACAATTGGCTGCCTTCAACACCATTCTTGATATTTTTGCGCAGCCTCCTCTCGTTGCAGCCAAGCTTGCGGTAAAACTTGCATCGGGCTGGAGTGATTTGAAAACAGGGGTCTACTTTTCCGCTTTAAATGGAAGAAGAAAAAAAATGTTGCTCCTGACCTATCCCTTCCGTAAAATACTTAACAGAATTGACCGTCGAACCTATTAATCCGAGGTCTGTCATGCTGAAGGAAGGCGTTGCCGGATTCCTGTTTTTGATGCTTGTAGCAGTTTCTCTTCAGGGCTGTTACAGCTTTACAGGTTCATCAATACCTCCGCACCTCAAAACTATTGCAATACCTGTTATTGATGATCGTTCCGGTGCAGGAATCGCTCAGTTCAGGTCTGAATTAACCAGGGGTCTTGTCGATAAAATAGAGTCACAAAGTCCGCTTCGCTTTACGCCATCCATGGCAAGTGCGGATGCTCTGCTGGAAGGGGCTATTATCTCCTTTTCTGATACCCCAAGTCAGCTCTCCAGCAAAACGGAACGGGCTCTTACCAATCGGATTTCTCTTATTGTGCAGGTTACGATGACAGACCGGGTGAAAAAAAAATTGTTTTTTACTCAATCATTTGTCGGAATTGCTGATTATTATGCAGGTAATTATGTTGCACAGCAGGAGGCAGTCCGATATTGCGTGGCTCAGATTATTGATGAAATCTTTGATCGGGTTGTTTCGGGTTGGTAATGTCAGCTATGTATCAGTTAAAGGAGTGATTCATGGGATTGCAAAAGAATGTCGAGTACCGGTTCGAACTTGCGCGAGGCTTTCTTAATGAAGCAGAGCTGGATTACTCCCTCAAAAGATGGCGCTCTTGCGTTGCAGGTTCCATAATGGTTGTTGAACATACCGGGCTTGCCGTATTGATGCTTTTCGGTGTATCTTCTTTTACCCATAAGCCGGGTATGCATTTATCACAACTGATTTCAGAAGGAACGGTCTCGGAAGAAATCGCCGTTCTGGTTCAGGAACTCCTTCCTGAGCTTGAACAATATGATTCTTATGAAAAAATGCTGGCTAAATATGGTGATGAATCTGCATACAAGCTTCCCTGGGATATTTTCAAAGAGCAGGAAGGATTGATGGCAATTGAATCTGCCCGCAAGTGTATTCGGGTAAGTTCCGAAATCGCAACACTGGTTAGCAATGTTTTGTCTTGATTCAACAAATCAACGGTTATGAAAGGAATTCTGGCCGATAGATCAGCAGCACCCGTTGCCATCGTAGTAAGCGAAAAAACCGCTATCATCGCCAGTGGATTTATCCCCGATTACCTCTGGTTTGCCTCAAACAACTCCACCACCGCCAGGTAAAACTCTACCCCGACACCTCGGAGCCTGCGAAAAATGGCAAACCATAGCCGCCAGCCTACCCAACGTCACCGTATCCACCATCCTCGAAAAACGAGCCATCCCCGCCGACCGAACCCAGGGCATATACCTCGCCGACTACCTCCTCGATGTACACAATCCACTATTATGAGCACAAAAACCGGTAATTCCTTTGCTGAACCTTTCTTATTCTCCTGTTTCGGCAATATCTTGATAAGAATGCAAACGGGAGCTACCGGCTCGACTTGTTGAAGGCTGAAGCAGAGCTTAAATCATCAGGTATCTACGTTCTTATCCAGAGATAAACGGTCTGCTTTTTCAGAATTAGGCAGATCGGTCTAAAAAATGTTAAGCGAATATCAGCCAAGTACAGCAATATTTTGCAAAAATATATCTGCCGACAGTCAGGCATCCGCGAGTTATCTTCAAAAGTTGTGTTTCTGGACATTCGTGACTAATTGATTTGCAAGTGCTACCTTGAAGTAAAAAAGGAGCACAAGACACGACAACTTTGACTATACCCTACACTTTTGAACTAAAATACGACATAAAAAACTTAAAAATTGACAAGACAGAAAAGAAATAACTGTGGCCAACACGTGTTTTGCGTCAGGCGGTGTGACGTGCAAACTTGGAGCTTTGTGCTACATTCAAGTTAAGTGCTTATTGACAGCGTAGTACTCCGAAACCCTTCCGAACGCAAAGCTCCATAACGTTGCAGGTTAAATCATCGTTCAAGTCACTACGTCTCATTTCCCCACCAGCCCATAAAGCAACCTTCACCCTCCACCTCCAGAACTAACGGGAGCATCCAGTTCCCCCTCAACCACCTCCAGCACATCATCCCGCTCCAGCACCACCCGCGCCAACTGCCGGTCAATCTCCCGGTGCAACGTCGGCGACCCGATCTTCGCCGTCACCTCCTTCGCCCGTATCAGAAAATCCAGATCAGCCCGCCGGTCCCTCTGCTCAAACCGATGCGGATAGGTCATCACCACATTCGCCGCATCATAATCCACCCCCTCCAACCGGCAAAAAATCCTGAACAACTGATTCTCCGTCAACGCAAACTGAGCCGCCCTCTCCGCCAAGAGCGTATTCAAAATCTGAAACTCCGTCTCAATCGCCAACATCCTGCAAATCACTCACCGCAACCCGGCGCTTCAATGATGTGAGCCCGACAGTATGTACTGTTTATAGATTGGAATAAGGAGTGTTTATAGCCCGTTAAGTTGATAGGTAGAATGGATGATGTATAATTTCCCTCCTGATGTCCTAATGCGCAAAGGCCCTTGTGATAGCCTCCGGTTCATAGGCAATGACGGTTAAAAGAATCCGGGCCGCCCGATCAGGCTGCCAGCGTTTTTGTTCCCAATCCTGCACCGCCCTGACGTCAAACCCGAACCGCAAAGAAAATTCCGGTTGAGTCAACCCCAAACTGTTGCGGATAGACTTAACGTCGATCTCCTCAGGAACATTGACGTTAAAGCCGTCAGAAATTTCACCGCGAGCATAGGCCAGTGCCTGGTTTGCGGACTTGATAAGTTTATTTCCTGCTTTGGACATAGCCTTTAACTCCTTTCTTGTAAACATCAGCAAGCGATCCTAAAATTTGCTTCAGTTCATTTCTTTCAGTTTGCGATAAATTTGTTCTTTCGCCTTTTGAAAATATGACAATAGAAACACGGGAATATCTTCTCCGGCATAAAAAGTAACCACCAAAAATACCACCAAAACAGTTCTGTTGCTCAGTTCGAGTCCTTAAAATCATTGCACGACCTTCCACGCAAATTCCCATCAACCACCTCCAGCACACCATTCTGCTCCTGTTGCAACATAGGCGCCTCAATTTGACTTGCCAAAGCAGTGAAGTCGAACATCAACGATGTAAAGCTCTACACTGATCTTGGAAAGATTATAAGAAAACTGCATTATTATCTTGTCTTAATGCATAACCTCGCCTGTTAACGGTATCTGTTGAGAAAGAAAAGTTTGTACTGCTATAATTCTAACCTTCAACAAGAGCGGATAAGGTTTACATGATTTTGTATCGTTTTAGGCTGATTGGTACAAACTGGGATGATAAACAGGTTTTGGCATTATCTGTCATTTTAAAACATTCCTGAAATGAGTTTTAAGAGTAAGGGTTCTATTTTCAACTATTACCACGCAGTTTCCCATAGGTCCTTGGTGCCAGAGGCTGAACAATCCGTAGGTGAAACGTGGGTTGATGGCGTCTTGATTACCTCTGCAGTGACCGGCAAGATAGATGTGCTTCAAGCGAGAAACGAGGTGGCTGCTGCATGAAATTTGAGAGCTTCAAGGCCGGTCGATGGCAGCAGCGCTATCAATACAAAAGCTTCGAGCCCCTGCCTGTCAACCACGGCTGGACATGGGAAGATCCAACGATTAACGTCTTGCTGGAGCAAGCCACCCGAGCTCTTGGGGAATTAAACGCCTTTTCGCTGATCGTGCCAGATATTGACCTGTTTATTCAAATGCATGTGGTCAAGGAGGCTCAGACCTCCAGTAAAATTGAGGGCACCCAGACAGGTATCAACGAAGCTCTTTTACCAGAAGAGCAGATTCTTCCGGAAAAGCGCGATGATTGGCGCGAAGTGCGTAACTATATCGAAGGGGTAAATATTGCCATTGCCAAGCTGAAGGATTTGCCACTCTCAAATCGGTTGTTGAAACAGACTCATGCCATTCTGATGCAGGGTGTTCGTGGTGCGTACAAACAACCCGGTGAATTTCGTGTCAGCCAGAATTGGATTGGCGGTTCCAGTTTAACGGATGCCACGTTCATTCCTCCCCATCAAGACAGCGTAGCCGAATTGATGGGGGATCTTGAGAAGTTCTGGCATAATCAGGAAATCATGGTTCCTCACTTGGTGCGTCTTGCCATTAGCCACTACCAGTTCGAGACCATACACCCCTTTTTGGACGGTAATGGTCGTATTGGCCGCCTGATGATTCCGCTTTATCTGGTCAGTATGGGTTTGCTGGCCAAACCATCCCTCTACCTATCGGATTTCTTTGAACGCAACCGCTCCAGCTATTATGATGCCCTGACGCAGGTGCGAGTCAGTAATGACCTGATCCATTGGGTGCGGTTTTTTCTCAATGGAGTGGCTCAGACCGCAACCAAAGGACGAGAGGTATTCGGGCAGATTTTAACCCTTCGTACCGAAGTCGAGCAATCTGTGCTGACAATGGGCAAGCGCGCCCCCTCTGCACGACTTGCCCTGAACCTGTTGTATCGTAAACCTATTATTGAGGCGACTGACTTTGAACAGGCTTTGGCGGTGAGCACTCCTACGGCGAATTCTTTGATTAAGGCATTGATTGATAAGCAAATAGTTGTTGAGATTACCGGTCAACAACGAGGTCGGGTCTATTCCTTTAATCGTTACATCAATCTGTTCGTTAGTTAAGGATAGATGTTTTTGTTTAACTAACTATCTTTATAAGTAAAGGATGGCGTACGGTGTCATCCACCATCCTCGAAAAACGAGCCATCCCTGCCGACCAAACCAAAGGCATCAATCTCGCCGACTACCTCCTCGACGTACACAATCATTCTTGCCAAAGCCAGATGAACAATTAAAATTAATTGCAGAAGATAACAATACTTGATCTAAGCAGACTACCCAGCTCCCGACCCACACCTTTTTGGTTGTATTGGAGTTTTTCGAGTGAAAAAAAGCTCTTTACCGGCGGTACGGCTGCCAGTTGTTGCAGTGAAAAATTGCGCTTTCAAGCCAGGGTCAGGCGGACAGCTCAAAAAAGAACCTTCAGGCAGACGAAAAAGCCGATCAAGTTCCCGGTATTCTGCATGTAGGGAATGGTAAGGTAGTGTATGGTAGTTTTGCGCCCTACACACCGGAGAGGCTTGCCACCATTGGTAAATATAGTCAATGCAGCAAATGCACCGTTTCAGAAGAGAATAAAAATTCACTCTTCAAAAGTTTACTCTCTCCATTTCCTTGCTTATCTTGACTTTTCAAGTTATTCCTTAATTATGCAGAAAACTTGAAAAACGGAAATAATTATTTATAGAGCCTCTCCTAAAAAACAAACATGAAAGGTATTATTCTTGCGGGCGGATCTGGCACTCGACTTTATCCTGTTACCAGGGCGATATCAAAACAGCTTCTGCCAGTGTATGATAAACCTATGATTTATTATCCTCTGACCACACTGATGCTTTCAGGGATCAGGGATATTCTTATTATAACAACACCTGAAGATCAGCCGATGTTCAGGAAGCTGCTTGGAGACGGCAGTGACTGGGGCCTCTCTCTCTCATACATCGTTCAGCCCTCTCCTGACGGGCTTGCCCAGGCGTTCATTCTTGGCGAAGCGTTTATCGGGAGTGACGATGTTACACTTATTCTTGGCGATAACATATTTTTCGGTTATGCCTTCACTCCAATGCTTGAGGCGGCAGTGCAGACGGTGCAGACCGAGCATAAAGCCAACATTTTCGGTTACTATGTCAGTGACCCGGAGCGTTATGGTGTAGCAGAGTTTGATTCAGAGGGGAATGTGATTTCAATTGCAGAAAAACCTCAGAATCCGAAATCGAATTATGCCGTTGTCGGACTTTATTTTTATCCAAATAATGTTATTGAAATTGCTCATCAGATCAAGCCATCCCCGAGGGGTGAGCTTGAAATTACTACGGTTAATGAAGAGTATCTGAACCGGCGGCAGCTGAAGTGCTCTATGCTGGGGCGGGGTTTTGCCTGGCTTGATACTGGAACTCATGAAGCATTCCAGGAAGCAGGCAACTTTATTCAAACAGTAGAAAAAAGGCAGGGGTTGAAAATTGCCTGTCCTGAAGAAATTGCTTGGCGAAACGGCTGGATCACTGATGAAGAGCTGCTGCGGTTATCCCAGCCGCTTATGAAAAGCCAGTACGGACAGTATCTTGTGCGCCTCCATACCATGGGATAAGTTTTTTTAAGCAATAGTTATCGGTCCAACGTTTATGCAAATCACTCCTTCAGCCATTCCTGATGTCCTTATGTTTAAACCGACAGTGTTCGGGGATGATCGAGGGTATTTTTTGGAGTCGTACAGGCAGGATATCTTTGAAGAGCATGTAGGCCATATATCGTTTGTTCAGGACAATGAGTCGAAGTCTGGTTTCGGTGTGCTCCGTGGTCTTCATTTTCAGAAACCGCCTTTTACTCAATCCAAGCTTGTGCGTGTGGTGTATGGACAGGTTCTTGATGTTGCCGTTGATATACGTCTCGGCTCACCATGGTATGGCCGTCATGTAACATGTCTCCTTGATGCTGATCGGAAAAATATGCTTTGGGTTCCTAAAGGCTTTGCTCACGGATTTCTGGTTCTCTCACCAGAGGCTGTTTTTGCCTACAAGTGCGATAATTATTACATGCCCTCCCATGATGCCGGTCTTCTCTGGAATGATCCGGCCATTGGTATAGAGTGGCAGATTCCGGAAGAAGAGGTCAGAGTTTCCGGTAAAGATGCCGTTCAGCCATGTTTAGGTGCCATAGAGCATTTTCCCTATGAGGAGTATCGGCAGGAAAAACTGTATCCCAGGATTTAGCAGGTTTGTAACCCTTAGTATCCATTGCAGCCTTTGATTTTATTCCATCATATTTTTCTGGTATGCTCATGAATATTCTTGTTACCGGCAGCAAAGGTCAACTGGGGTCTGAGCTGCATGAGTTGTCGGTCAACTGCGGCAAACGGCAGTTTTTTTTCTATGATCTTCCTGAACTTGATATCACAAGCCATGAACTCGTCGATAGTTTATGCCGCGAACACGGGATTAATGTTATAGTGAATTGTGCGGCATATACCGCCGTAGACAAGGCTGAAACCGACGCTGATACGGCGTACCGTGTTAACAGGGATGGTTCAGCTGTGCTGGCAGAATGTGCTAAAGAGCACAATGCCCTTCTGATCCATATTTCGACTGATTATGTGTTTAATGGAGAGTCCTGGACCCCATATAGGGAAAAAGATCCAGCCTCTCCTCGAGGTGTTTACGGAAAGTCGAAATGGGAAGGTGAGAAGAGAATTCATCAGATTGCTCCCTCATATATGATTATCAGAACCTCATGGCTCTATTCTGCTTATGGCGCTAACTTTGTCAAAACCATGCTTCGGCTTGGTGCAGAACGCGACACGCTGAATGTTGTGAATGACCAGATCGGCACGCCGACCTATGCCGGCGATCTTGCTGCGGCAGTCGTTACGATTCTCGAGCACGTTGATCCCGATAAACTGTATAAAGAGACCTATCATTATTCCAATGAAGGGGTTTGTTCGTGGTATGATTTTGCTGTAGCCATTATGGATCTTGCTGGATTATCCTGCAGGGTAGTACCGGTGGCAAGCGCCCACTATCCTCAGATTGCACCAAGACCAGGTTTCAGCGTTCTTGACAAGTCGGCCATCAAGCAGGATTGGGGAGTGGAAATTCCATACTGGCGGGACTCCCTTGCAAGTTTGCTTGAAAAGATTCAGACGCGGGCATAAGAATAAACCAACACTTTTTGGCAGAAGGAAAGCAGGGACAACCATTAAATAATCGGAACACTAATGCATATTCTGATCACCGGAGGAGCAGGGTTTATAGGGTCGCATGTTGTCAGGCATTTTTTGAAGAGCTATCCATCATACACTATAACCAATCTGGACAATCTGACCTATGCCGGCAACCTTGCCAACCTGAAGGATGTTGACACTCTGCCGAACTACCGTTTTATAAAAGGGGATATTACTGATGGAGCTTTTCTTCAGCGATTGTTTCAGGAGTCATGCTTTGATGGAGTAATTCATCTCGCTGCTGAGTCTCACGTAGACCGTTCCATTGCAAATCCGACAGACTTTGTCGTTACCAATGTCCTTGGGACGGTTAATCTGCTCAATGCAGCAAAAGCCTGCTGGCAGTCAGATGTTGAAGGAAAGAGGTTTTACCATATTTCAACTGATGAAGTGTACGGTTCTCTGCAAAAAGAGGGACTGTTTACCGAAAAAACTGCCTACGATCCCCATAGCCCCTATTCAGCCTCAAAGGCTTCTTCCGATCATTTTGTCAGGGCTTACCATGATACCTATAAGTTGCCGATTGTGATCAGCAACTGCTCCAACAATTATGGATCTTTCCAGTTTCCCGAAAAACTTATTCCTCTTTTCATCAATAATATTGTGCACAACAAACCGCTTCCGGTCTATGGTAAAGGAGAGAACATTCGTGACTGGCTCTGGGTTGTTGATCATGCCCAGGCTATCGATGTAATTTATCATCAGGGCAGTAATGGAGAAACTTATAATATTGGTGGTCATAATGAATGGAGTAACATCGATCTGATCAGGCTTCTCTGCCGGATTATGGACACAAAGCTTGGTCGTGCTGACGGTGAGTCAGAAAAACTTGTTGCCTATGTTACCGACAGGGCCGGTCACGACCTTCGCTATGCCATTGATTCGTCGAAACTGCAGCGTGAACTTGGCTGGGTACCTTCAATATCGTTTGAAAAAGGGCTTGAGCTGACCATTGACTGGTATCTGTCAAATGCAGAGTGGCTTGACAATGTTACTTCGGGCGGGTATCAGCATTATTACGAAGAGATGTATGGCGGAAGGTGAAATAGCGATTACTTGATCTAAACATTGAACTCAAGGTCTTTTTATGCGAATTCTGGTGATAGGCGGAGCTGGTTATATCGGCAGTCATGTTGCAAGAGCTTTTCTTGACCGTGGTTACTCGGTGACCGTGTTTGACAATTTTCAGACCGGCTTGAGAGAAAATCTTTTTGATGAAGCCGTGTTTATGCATGGTGATATCATGCGTCCCGAACAGCTGAGGGCAGTCATGGCCGGAGGGTTTGACGGATGTGTTCACCTGGCGGCCCTGAAAGCTGCCGGTCAGTCAATGCTGAAGCCCGAACTCTATGCTGAAGCCAATATCGCCGGGACCATCAACATCCTCAGCCAGGCATCTGCTGCAGGCATTACAAGGGTTATCTTTTCCTCTTCGGCTGCAGTCTATGGCACTCCCCAATACCTTCCGATTGATGAGGATCACCCAAAGGAACCTGAGAACTTTTATGGGTTTACCAAGCTTGAAATAGAGCGCTTGCTGGACTGGTATGATCGGCTCAAAGGGACGCGGTACGCTGCAATCCGCTATTTTAACGCCGCAGGTTACGATGTTCAGGGAAGAATCAAGGGCCTTGAGCTTAATCCGGAAAACCTTCTGCCGATAGTGATGGAAACAGCTGCAGGTATACGGCCTGCACTCTCCATATTTGGCGATGATTATCCGACACGTGACGGAAGCTGCATCCGCGACTATGTGCATGTCAGCGATCTTGCCGAAGCGCATGTCACAGCATTTGAATATATTCTGCATCAGGACCAGAGCATTACGGTAAATCTCGGCAGCCAGACAGGTGTATCTGTTTTTGAAATGATTGAACATGCTCGAGCAATCACTGGCAGGTCAGTTTCTGCAGAGGTTACAGGAAGGCGTGCCGGAGATCCTTCCGAACTTGTGGCCTCATCTGCCAAGGCTCGTAAGCTGCTTGGATGGGTGCCGAAATACAGCGATGTTGATACCCTTATCGGATCAACATGGAAGATGTACGAGAAATTTGTAACCCGTTAACAAACCACTTTTCGTTCATGATTATTCCTGTCATTCTCAGCGGCGGTTCGGGAACCAGGCTGTGGCCTCTCTCCAGGGCATTGTACCCCAAACAGCTGCTTTCGCTGATCGGCGAAAAAACCATGCTGCAGGATACGGTGATTCGCCTTGTCTCAACCGATGATACAGGGCCGGTCTATTGTGTCTGCAATGAGAGTCACCGGTTTCTGGTAGCCGAGCAGCTTCACGAGATCAATACCGATATCGGGGAGATTATCCTTGAACCACAGGGACGCAATACTGCACCAGCCGCAGCTTTAGCGGCAATGCTCATCGCTGAAAAGCATCCCGGCGCTACTATGCTGATACTGCCCGCCGATCATGTTATTCTTGATCCTGCAGCTTTTGGCAGAGCTGTTGCTGCTGGAAAGTCAGTGGCTGAAAAGGGCAGTCTTGTCACATTCGGCATTGTTCCGGTCTCTCCGGAAACCGGATATGGCTATATCAGGGCATCAGTGAACAGTGACGGTAAGCTGGCAGCATACCCGGTTCTTGAATTTGTCGAGAAGCCGGACAAGACAACAGCAGAATTCTATCTTGCTTCGGGGGACTATTTCTGGAATAGCGGCATCTTTCTTTTCAAGGCCGAGGCATATCTTCAGGAGCTTGAAGCCCATGTTCCGGCAATTGTTGCAGCATGCAGGGCGGCATTGCAGAAATCGCATAAAGATCTCGATTTTTTAAGGGTCGATATCGATGCTTTTTGCGCATCTCCTTCTGACTCCATTGACTATGCCGTAATGGAAAAAACGTCAAAAGCAGCTCTTGTCCCTCTCAACGCCGGATGGAATGATGTCGGTGCATGGTCTGCACTCTGGGATGTTCATTTGCGAGACAATGCAGGCAATGTAAAAAAGGGTGATGTGCTGGTGCAGGACGTGAAAAACTGCTATATCCATGCGACGAGTCGTCTTGTTACAGCCGTAGGTATTGATAGTCTTATTGTCGTTGAAACAGCCGATGCAGTGCTTGTTGCCTCGAAGGAGTCTGTTCAGGATGTCAAGATGCTTGTTGAAGAACTGAAAAGGAAAGAACGGGATGAAGCAGAGATTCATCGGCGGGTCTACAGGCCTTGGGGTTCTTATGAAACCGTTGATTTTTCCGAACGCTTCAAAGTCAAACGTATTATAGTAAAACCAGGAGCGGCGCTATCGTTGCAGAAACATCATTATCGGGCGGAACACTGGATTGTGGTAAAGGGAACAGCCCTTGTCAGAGTGGAAGACAGGGAAAGCATATTGTATGAGGACCAGTCTACCTATATTCCTGTCGGGGCACTGCATCGTCTTGAGAATACCGGAGAAACTCCGCTGGAATTGATTGAAGTGCAGTCAGGCAGTTATCTGGGAGAGGACGATATTGTTCGCCTGGAAGACCGGTATGGACGTCAGTGAAATGGAATGTCTTCGCGCTCGGAAACCGTGGAAATCAGGTGTTGAGGATTTGCAGACTTTTTACCGATTTGCTTTGATGGCATGATTAAGTATATTACATTGAATATGTATTGTTTAGTCGGCGTTTAACCTAAATCTCAGTGTCATATGGCTGAAGACATTAAAACTTCCGGTCAGGATAAGCGGAACCAGAGCGATGTTGTTAAAGGGGATTTTTCAACGATCCTGATTGGCGTCGGCACTCTTCTTGACAGTACGATGGCTCCATTAAGCAAAATAGTTGCACAGGCGCTTGATTCCCTGACGGTCGTTGCAAAACAGATCCTTGAAGGTGTCAATTCCTCTATTGGCGGCAAAAAGTAAGAGCCTTGGGTTTTACAGGCATTGAATGCCGGTGTTGTTATAAAAGGATTCAGGCAAGCTTTTCTGTTATTGAAAAGCTTGCCTGTGCTGTTTTAATGCCGGGTTCAAAGAGATTAATTTGTTTATAATTACAGGTAAATTCCCTGTTTTTTATTGAATGATTCTGAAAAAAAATGGACAATAAATTTGTTGAGTATCCATCAAACGTACCATACAGCACTGTAGAAAGAGAAGTTCTGGCGTACTGGAATGAGCATGGGATTTTTCTCAAGAGTCTTGAAGAAAAACCGGCGGACAGGATCTACTCTTTTTATGAAGGGCCTCCTACCGTTAATGGCAAACCAGGTGTTCATCATGTATTCAGCCGTACGATAAAAGATGTCGTGTGTCGTTACAAGACCATGCAGGGTTACCGGGTCCCCCGCAAGGCCGGTTGGGATACCCATGGGTTGCCCGTAGAAATTTCCGTAGAAAAAAAACTTGGTCTTAAAAATAAGGCACAGGTGGTTGAGTACGGAGATGGTGAATTCAATGCCGAGGCAAGGGCACTTGTCTATCATCATATTGACGATAACCGCGAAGGGTGGGGAAAGCTGACCGAGCGGATGGGATACTGGGTTGATATGGATCATCCCTATATAACCTGTACCAATGACTATATCGAGTCAGTCTGGTGGGCTCTGAAAACCATTTTCGACAAGGGACTGATATACAAGGATTATAAAATTGTGCCGCAGGATCCAAAATCCGAAACGGTGCTGAGTTCACATGAGCTTGCCTTGGGCTACAGAGAGGTTAACGATCCAAGTATTTATGTAAAGTTCCACGTCAGGGGATCAGAAGAATCACTGCTTGTCTGGACGACGACACCGTGGACCCTGATTTCAAATGTGGCTCTTTGTGTCGGTTCGGATATTGACTATGTCAGGGTTTCTCATACAGAGAGTGGCGAAGTGATGATTCTTGCCAAGTCACGTCTGCAGGTGCTCCTTGAGAAAAACGATGAAGGGGAATCGCTGTGGAAGGTTATTGCTGAATTGACAGGGCATGATCTGGAAGGCTTGGACTATGAACCTCTTTTCAGGTATCTGCATCCTGAAAAAAAGTGCTGGTACGTTACATCAGGGTCATTTGTTTCAACGGAGGACGGAACCGGTATTGTGCATATTGCTCCGGCTTTTGGCGCTGATGACTATGAGATTGCCAAAAAATACGATTTGCCGATGCTCCAGCCGGTGGCGCGGAACGGATGTTTTACTGCTGAGGTCAGCGATTATGACGGCATGTTTTTCAAGGATACCGATCCGTTGATTATCCGTCAGCTCCGTGATGCAGGAAAGTTGTACCGCAAGGAGATCATAACCCATACCTACCCTTTTTCATGGCGTTATGATGTACCTGTGATCTATTATGCAAGAGAGTCATGGTATATCAGGACTACTGCTGTAGCTGATCGTATGGTGGAGCTCAATAAAACCATTAACTGGTGCCCTCCCGAGATTGGTACGGGACGTTTCGGCAACTGGCTCGAAGATAACAAGGATTGGGCGCTTTCACGAGAGCGCTTCTGGGGCACCCCCCTTCCTCTCTGGGTTTCTGAGAAATTTGTTATTGGCGATGATGCAGCTTCAGGAAAAATGTTCGCGATTGGGTCCGTTGCTGAATTGCGAGAGGGATTCATCGATATTGAAGGAGAGAGGTTTCTTCTCGGAGACGCACTTGACCGTCATCTGGCAGTACTTGATCTGCACAAACCCTTTGTTGACAGAATTTATTTTATCAGGGAGGGGATACGTTTCAACCGGACACCTGAGCTGGTTGATGTGTGGTTCGACAGTGGCTCCATGCCGTTTGCACAGCTGCACTATCCGTTTGAAAATCATGACCTGTTTGAACAGACCTTTCCAGCTGACTTCATTGCCGAGGGCGTTGATCAGACCAGAGGCTGGTTCTATACCATGCATGCCATTGCTACGCTGATATTCGATAAGCCGGCATACAAAAACCTGATCGTGAACGGTCACATTCTTGATAAAAACGGCCACAAAATGTCAAAGTCAAAAGGCAATATGGTTGACCCTTTTGAAACCATGGAGCGTTACGGTGCCGATGCGCTTCGCTGGTATCTTATGGTGACCAGTCCTCCCTGGAGACCAAAATCGTTCAATGCTGATGAGATTGAAGAAGAGCAGCGAAAGTTTTTCCGGGCATTCATCAACAGCTATAATTTTTTTGTGCTCTACGCCAATGTTGATGGCTTTACTTTTTCCGAGCCGAAAATTGAAATTCAGGAACGTTCCGAGCTTGACCGCTGGGTTCTATCGTGCCTGAACACACTGGTTGGGGCTGTTTATGTGCGTATGGAGCAGTATGACCTTACCGGTTCTGTAAGGCTGATAAACGACTTTATTATTGATGATCTTTCAAACTGGTACATCCGTCGGTCACGAAAACGCTTCTGGAAAAGCGATATGGGTACCGACAAGATTGCAGCCTATCAGACGCTTTACAGCTCTCTTGAGACGCTTGCAAAACTGCTGGCTCCCTTTACTCCCTTTCTTGCCGATAGAATCTATATCAATCTTAACGGAATCAGCGGACTTGAATCCTGTGAGTCAGTTCACCTTGCGGATTTTCCTCTGCTTGACATGTCGGCTATAGACCGACCGCTTGAGCAACGCATGAAAAAGGCACAGATTATAACTTCGCTTGTGCGTACCATGCGCGAAAAAGCATCCATCAAAGTTCGTCAGCCGCTCAAGCGAATTTTACTTGCTGTCAGTGATGCTGAAGCAAGGGAAGAGTATCGATTGGTTGACGATATTATTAAGGAAGAGATCAATGTTCAGAAAATCGAATACATAGAGGAGGAAGGGTCGGTCATCAGCAAAAAGGTTAAGCCGAATTTCAAAACTCTCGGTCCGCGTTTCGGCAAGGATATGAAAGCACTTGCAGAAGCCATAAGAATCATGAGCCACAAACAGATTGCGCTTCTCGAACATCAAGGTCATCTGTCGCTTGAACTCGATGGCAAAGTGTTCGATATTATGCGCGATGATGTAGAGATCATGCATGAGGACATTGAGGGCTGGCTTGTTGCAGCTGATGAGGCCAATGGCATTATGGTTGCACTTGATACAGAGATGAATGAAGAGCTTGAAATGCTCGGCCTTTCCCGTGAACTGGTAAGTCGTATCCAGGCACTCCGTAAGGAGAGTGGCTTCGACATTACCGACCGTATTTCTCTTTGCATCCGGGGATCCGAAAAACTTCTGGATGCTGTGAAGAAAAATGATGCGTATATTAAAGCCGAAACCCTGGCCATATCTCTTGACACAACAGCATTCGATCCTTCATCAGCAATCAGGGGCAGTGAAGAGAGGGTCAATAGCGAGATTTGCTGGGTATCGCTTGAAAAATATGCAGGTTAATAGTATTATTGAACTCTGTAATTTTACAGCCTTCTTTTGAGATTAAGAAAATGTGATCTATTATGGCAAAAAAAAACAGCAGCGTTTCCAAGAAGGAAAATGAGGTTATTGAGGAACCGGTCCTTACTAAAACATATTTAACCGACGAAGAACTCGAACATTTCAAGCAGTTGCTGCTTAAGCGACGTGAAGAGGTGCTTCGTGATCTGGATATTCTGCGCTCTTCGATTTCTGATGAGAATGTGGAAGATTCAATTAATTCGAACTACTCCATGCATATGGCTGACCATGGTACTGATACTATGGACCGTGAACAGCGTTTCATGTTTATCGCCCGCGACGAAAAATATATCGGATACATTGATCAGGCTCTTGACAGGATCCGGAACAAGGTTTACGGTATCTGCATCAAGTCTGGAAAACCTATTCCCAAAAAGAGACTTGAAGCAGTCCCGCATACCTCAGTGAGAATTGAATTCAAGCAGGGAAAAAAGTAGGAATAAAAAAAATTGCTCAGTCGTATTCCTCTTTGTCGGTTGTAACATCACTGACCTGAATAGGGTAGTCACCGCTGAAACAGGCTGTACAGTAGCTGCCTTCCTCATGTTCAAACGCTGGCACACTGTTCATCAATCCCTGCATCGAGAGGTACTTCAATGAGTCCACACCAATATATTCTCTTATTTTTTCGATTTCCTCCATATCATTATCAAGGTTGTCAAACATGTGGGTGAGCAACTGTCGTTTGGTAGGAAAATCCATGCCGTAAAAACAGGGGTTGGTGATGGGCGGTGAGCTGATGTGCAGGTTAATCGATGTTGGGTCTGCCTCACGGATCAGTTTAATCAGCATTTTCGCGGTTGTCCCGCGTACAATGGAGTCGTCAATAAGAATGATCGGCCTGCCCTGCAGTACTCCACGTACAATATTATATTTTGAGCGGACCTTGATATCCCGGCTGTGAATGCCTGGTTGAATGAAGGTTCTACCAACATAATGATTTCGGATAAGGCCATGTTCGAATCTTGCAGGCCTCTCCATTTTCAAGCTTTCCCGAACAAAACCGAGTGCGGCGGTATTTGACGAATCGGGAACGCTGACGACGGTCAGTTCCTTCTCCCCGGGTTGATGTACAATATTTGACTCTCTTGCAAGGTTCTTGCCGAGATTTCTCCTGACCTTGTCAACAGAGTACTTGAAAATGTAACTGTCGGGGCGGGCAAAATAGACGTATTCGAAAATGCAGCGGGCCTTACGTTTTGAGGGTGGCAAAAACAGCGAGGTGGGCTTTTCATTGGTTACAGCAAGATGGTCGATCAGAAGAATTTCACCGGGCTCGATATCGCGAATGTACTCTGCCTGGATAATATCAAAGGCACACGTTTCACTGGCAACGATATAAGCAAGTTCTCCGGTGAGCGGATCCACCTTCTTGCCGAGAGCGAGTGGTCTGAACCCGTAAGGATCTCTGGCTGCTATCAGCTGGTTGTTTGCCAGAATGACTATTGAGTATGCCCCCTGAACCTGCAGTAAAGCTTCGTAGATCTGGTGTAAAGGCTCTTTTTCTCGGCTTCGTGCTGCCAGATGCGGGATAATTTCAGTATCTGAAGATGCCTGAAAGATAACGCCGAGTTCTGTCAGTTCGCGCCGTAAAGCACGAGAGTTGGTAAGGTTTCCGTTATGGGCTATCGCCAGGCTTCCTGAGCGGTAGGTCAGGGAAAAGGGTTGAATATTGCTGATAGATTTGGAAGAGCCGGTGGTCGAGTATCGGTTATGACCGATTGCTGCATAACCGCCAAGGTTATCAAACATCGTTTCATCTCTGAACACTTCAGAAACCAGCCCCATACCCTTGTGCTGCTTGAAGAGGGTTTTCTTCTTAACCTTGTTGTAATCAGCTACAACAATGCCTGCGGCTTCTTGTCCTCTGTGTTGAAGGGAATAAAGTCCATAGAAGGTATCTTCCGCGGGAGTTTTAGAATTAAAAACGCCGAAAACTCCACACATGGGCAATAATACGTTAAAGTTGGGTAAACCAGCAGCAGACCTGCATAATGACGAATGAACATAACCATTCAAACGGTAAATTGAAAATAATCGTTGCAACAGTTCCTCTTCACCGTGTTCACAAGGTTTTGTTTCCCCAAGCTGTTTTTTACAGGATAAAAGGAATTGACTGTTCATTCTGGCGGTTATATTTCATGTATAATAAATCCGATAGATCCCTTTTGCAACGTTCTGTTAACTTTCATTAAGGCTTATGTATTCAACGAAAAATAAAAATCCTGAACCACCCGGCGTGGTGATCTGGGTTATGGTAACCCTGCTGTGGGGAACGGTATTTTTTTATACCTCTGTTTTTATGCTCAGGTTTGCCACTGTTCTGCTCGGGCAGGGTGTTTTTAACCCTTCACGGAGTGTACAATTCCATGTGTATGGCATTCATGCCGTTGTGCTGGTTGTATTTGCTCTTGCAGCCATGCTGGTTAAAAATATGGCTGAACCGGGAGGTCAAAAACAGATTCAAAGGTGGAAGAGTATATCGGAAGGTAAGGGAGAAAAGCTGTTTATTTCTTTTGCAGGAAGCATTGCAACCAGTTTTTTCTTTACCGGCCTTACAGCGTTGACCTTTCTTTTCAGTGCCGGTAATCTTGGTTTCTCGGTTAGTTTGACTTACCCTGTTGTGTTGACTGCAGCCTTGTTCAATATCGGTGCGGGTCTTGCAGCATCATTGATTGTGGGGTTTGTTTTTTTAATTGCAAAGGTGGGCCGGAAAAAAGCATAAGAGATGCTTGCTGGAGCGACAGAATTGGTTAAAACAAAAAGCGCAGTTTATACTGCGCTTTTTGTTTTTTTTAAGTGGAGCTAAGGAGACTCGAACTCCTGACCCTTTGCATGCCATGCAAATGCTCTACCAACTGAGCTATAGCCCCATTGATCAGCCCTAATTAAAAGAAAAAAAACTTGTTTTTGCAACTAGTTTTGTTGTTTCTTGGTATTGGAACCTGTTATTCATGAAAAATAAGCTGTTATGTCACTGTCGTTTGTCATCAAGGAAGGGTTTTCAAGTATAGGAAGGGCAAAACTGCCTGCCGCAATTACTGTTACCATAAGTTTTTTTGCGCTTGTGCTTCTCGGGCTGTTCAGTACGGTTTCCCTCAGCTTTTTTGATGTTATCCAGGAGTTGCGGAGCAAGGTGGAGCTTGAGGTTTTTCTCGGAGATTCGATGAGCGAATCTCAGGCCATTGATGCGACTGGACAGATAAAGATGCTCAAAGGAGTGAAGGAGGCATTCTATGTTTCGAAGGATGATGCCGCAAAAACGTTTAATCGCGATTTTGGAGAGGATATCGTCAAGATTCTTGGCTCAAATCCACTTCCCGGCTCGATCAGACTGAAGTTTCTTCCAGATTACGCAACGCCCGTATGCATAGGGCGTATCGTGCCTGAAATCCGTAAAATCGCTCCTGATTCTGATATACGTTATAATCAGTCATATCTTGGGCAGATCGAAAAGAATGCACGGTTGTTTACCTTGCTGACCGGCGGCATAGGGGTATTGATTTCCCTGGCAACGATTGTGCTGATAGGCTACACGATTCGGCTTGCGATGTATTCAAGGAAGGAAAAAATCAGGACAATGCGTCTTGTAGGTGCTACCGCCTGGTTTATCGGCGCACCCTATGTTATCGAAGGAGCGCTCCAGGGGCTGCTTTCCGGAGTGTTGGCTGCCGGGGCGGTCTATCTGCTTTTTGATCAACTGCTCTTCCGTTATGAGCCCGGTATCTATCATGTGCTTCAGCCTTCTGCACTGTTGATTTATCCTGCCACAGTTCTCTTTGGGCTGACGCTGGGTATCCTGGGCAGCGCATTCTCAGTGAGCAAATATCTCAGGGCTGTATCGAAACGGTAGTGCCGTGTTCTTGTTATAGCGAATAGAGGAGGCTGATCTCTGAACTCCAGAGTTCGGAGTCCGGTGTTTCAAGTATCAGAGGTATTTCTTCACAGGCCGGATGTTTCATGATGTAAGAGAATGCCTCCATGCCGATTGTTCCTTTGCCGATGCTCGCGTGGCGGTCAAGCCTGCTGCCCAGCGGGCGGAGCGAATCATTAAGGTGCATCCCGCGGAGGAAGCCGAGCCCGACTATCCGGTCGAACTCTTTGAAAGTGGCTTCTATTGCTGCTGTTGTCTGCAGGTCATACCCGCTGGTAAAAAGGTGGCAGGTGTCGAGGCATACTCCAACTCTTGTTTTATCTTCGACCTGATCTAAAAGAGAAGCCAGCTGTTCAAACCGGTATCCGAGATTGGTGCCCTGTCCGGCAGTGTTTTCAATCACGGCAGTTACAGTCGTTGTCGCATTGAGCGCCATGTTGATGGATTCGGCTATAAGCTGCAGGCAACGCTCTTCGCTGATGCCGTTCAGGTGACTTCCGGGATGAAAATTCAGCAGTCGCAGGTCAAGGCATTCCGTACGCTGCATTTCGTCAATAAAGGCTTCCCGGGCATTCCGGAGCTTATCGGGGTCGGGAGTGCCAAGGTTGATAAGATAGCTGTCATGAGGCAGAATGTGCTCGGGTTTAAAACCACCGTCACTGCAGTTTTTGCGGAATGCATCAATAGAGGATGAGGTGAGTTTTGGCGCGGTCCACTGTCGCTGGTTTTTCGTAAACATTGCAAATGCTTTTGCCCCGATACTGCTGGCATGCAGCGGTGCATTTTCAACTCCTCCGGCAATACTGACATGTGCTCCTACGCGTTTCATAAAAAATTGAATAATGATTGTTAATCGGGATCGCAGAATTTTCCGGCTTGTCCGGCAGTGAGATTCAAAGTTTCACGGACTGCATAAGAACTCCCTTTGGATGACGATGTGGAAAGCATTTCACCAAGAAGTCCGGTCGAAAAAAGCTGGACTCCGAGGATAAGCAGCAGAATTCCGAGAAAGAGAATGGGTCGGTTGCTGACTGGTTTGTGGAGCAGGATTTTATCGAGTGTGACGTAAAGACTGATGGTAAAACCCAGGATAAAACTTATCAGACCGGCCATCCCGAAAAAATGCATGGGACGGCGAAGATATCGGGTAATGAAAAGAACTGAGAGAAAATCGAACAACCCTGAAAAAAATCTTGACGAATCGTATTTGGTGCTGCCGAATTGCCTCGGCTGGTGCCGGACAGGAAGTTCGGCAATTTTAAACCCCATCCACTCGGCCAGTACAGGAATATAACGGTGCATATCTCCACGCAGTTCAAGCCGGCGGGTTACCTCTTTTCGGTAGACCTTCAGGCCGCAGTTGAAATCGTGAATGGTAATGCCGGTAAAAAGCCTTGTTACCAGATTAAAAAGTCTTGAAGGCATGGTTTTGGATATCGGATCTTTGCGTTGCTGCTTCCACCCGCTCACCAGATCATAGCCTTCCTGCAGCTTTTGAATCATCTCCTTGATTGCGAAGGGATCATCCTGCAGATCAGCATCAATCGTGCAGACAAAGTCGCCGTTTGCAGCCATGAATCCAGCTGAAAGCGCGGCTGTTTTTCCAAAGTTTCGCTGAAACGATATCAGGCGCAGCTCCGGCCTGGTAAGAATCAGGTTGCTGATAACCGAGGCCGAGTTATCGGTTGAGCCGTCATCGACCATAATGATTTCAAAACAGAACGGTCCCTTGAAGAGATTGCAAAGTTCCTTGTCCTGCATGGCAAGATAGAGCTGCTCAAGCAGATCAGGCAGCGATTCCTGTTCATTGAAGAGCGGGACGACGATTGAGAGTTGATGATGGACAGTTGACAATAGGCAATGAATAATGAACAGTGGATAATTTTCAAATGAAAAGTAAAGAGTAAACAGGGCAAAGCCAAACGCCGACTTCTTATACGCCTCTCATATCGGGTGGCCAGATGTATTTATGAAGCTGAAGCTGCATTCTGACCTTAAGCTGGTCGCTGAGAATCCACCCTGCGAGTTCTTTCGGCTCCAGCCTGCCGAACATGACACCCATCATGATGGTAAAAGAGTCGGTCAGCCGATGTTCATGCAGGAGCGATTTTGCCCACTCATAGTCACTCCTGCTTCCAAGAACCATCTTGAACTCGAATTGCTGACGGCGTGCAGGTTCAGCTTCAAGCGCAAGCTGAATGTTTTCAGTATTGTTCTGATCGCAGACACCCGATGATGGCGCTTTGATGTCGATGATTTTATGGACACGAGGGTCAACTCCCTTAACAGAAAGAAACCCCCCTGTTTCAAGCAGCACGGTATGACCAAGGTCACAGAGTTGCTTCATGAGGGGATAAACACCAGACTGCAGAAGCGGCTCTCCACCGGTGACCTCAATACATGGGGCCCGAAAAGCGACTGCCTGTCGTATGATATCATCTGTTTCAAGGATTTTTGCATCGTGTTCAGCATAGGCGGTGTCGCAGCCTATGCATCCATGGCAGCATCCCGCAAGACGTATAAAGGCGCAAGGCCACCCGGCAAAAGAAGATTCCCCCTGAATCGAGTGAAAGATCTCACTGATATTGAGGTGTCCCGGGCTCATGACTGCTGTTCGGCAAGCAGTTTTTCCAGGGCGTCAGGGTAAAGCGTATGCTCACAGGCAAGCACTCTCGCTGCAAGGCTTTCAGGCGTATCGTCGGAAAGAACCGGGACACGCCGCTGCATCAGAATCCTCCCTTTGTCATACTCCTCATTGACAAGATGAACCGTCGCCCCGCTCTCCGTTTCACCGGCAGCCAGTACCGCAGTGTGGACATAAATGCCATACATTCCCTTCCCACCGAATTTCGGCAGAAGGGCAGGATGGATATTGATAATCCTGTCCGTAAATGCCGTCACGACGGCGTCAGGCACCTTGCGCATATAGCCCGCCAACACAATCATCCCGATCTGCTTTTCCATGAGGCATTTGACCATGGCTTCGGAAAATGCATCAAAAGAGCTGAACTGTTTTTCCATCAGATGCGCTGTGTCAATCCCATTTTGGTGGGCGAATTCCATTGCTCCGCATTGTGAACGGTTGGAGAGGCAAAGCACGATTTTCGCATTCAGCTGTCTTGTTTTCAGCGCATGAAAGATTGCCTGGAAATTACTTCCGGAACCGGAGCAGAAGATCGCTATGCGGGTTTTGTTGGTAGTCATTAAGATACGTTGTTGTTTTTCTTTCCCATAATATGCAATCAGCGACTCTTTTTTTCAAAAAGGATAACAAGGGTTGATATTGCAGATATTAATTTTACATTGTATATTTACATTGTAAAATTAATCAGCGATTCATCATGGCAAGACCGATAAAAAAAGAGCAGATACCACATCTTCAGGAGGCGATAAAAGAGACGGCCTGGCGGCTGATTGCTGAGTATGGGGCGCCAGCCCTTTCGCTGCGTGCCATAGCCCGTGCATTGAACATTACTGCTCCAGCCATTTACAACTACTTTCCGGATCGGGATGCTCTGGTGACCGCCCTTACCATTGATGCTTTTACATCCTTTGGTGATGTTCAGCTCAAGGCACGCGACAGCTTTCCTGCAACACAGCTCCTTGAGCGTTTTCATGCCATTGGCATTGCTTATCGTTCCTGGGCGCTGAGCTATCCCCAGCGCTATCACCTTATCTTTGGCACACCCATTCCCGGCTACCAACAGCAGCAGATGGAAATCATTCCATCGGCAACCCGTTCCATCAGTGCTCTTGTCAGTGTTATCGAAGATATCCGTGTTGCCGGTAAGCTGAAAACCGAAAATTTTCCCGTACCAGAGCCGGAGTATGAGGTGCAGCTTTTGACTATGAAAACCTGCACAAGGAATTATCATGCTTTGTCGCATGGCGTTGCGCTGATTGTCTGGAGTCGTGTGCACGGTTTGGTATCGCTTGAAATTGGCGGTCGTCTTCCACCGTTCGGTGTGAGTGGCGATGTGCTCTACAACTATGAAATGCAATCAATAGCGAAACAATTTATAAAGGAGTAACCATGAAAACATTAATTCTTGACGGGTCGCCGGCAGGTGACAGAATCGGCAGTTTTTCGGCTGCCACCTTGCAGGCAGACCTTGCAAAGTGTGGGTGGTCGTCTGAAGTAGTTGTGCTGCGCGATAAAAATATAGGCAACTGCATGGGTGATTTTTTGTGCTGGATGAAAAGTCCCGGCAAGTGCTACATGGCTGACGATCATCTGGAGATATCAAGGAAATACCTTGAAAATGATCTTGTTATTTTCCTCACGCCGATTACGTTTGGCGGTTACTCTCCGACGCTCAAGAAAATGGTTGATCACATGATTCAGAACACCCTGCCATTTTTTGCGACTCACAGCGGGGAGATTCATCATCAGCAACGCTACGAGCGTTATCCCGACGTGATCACTATCGGGTGGCAGCGTGAGCCGGATGCAGAGGCGGCCTCTATTTTCCGGCATCTGGCATGGCGAAACTCCATCAACTTCTATGCAAAGGTGCATGCCTGCGGTATCCTCTGCGAGAATCAGGCAGATCGTGATATGGAAGCACAGCTCCATAGCTTGCTTGATCAGATTGAACGTCAGGAATCAGATGCAGAGGCCACATTGCCGGTCATCAGCCCTTCATCTGTGACGCCGACTTCACTTCGTAGTGCATTGCTGCTGGTTGGAAGCCCTCGGATAGAGAAAAGCACCTCATCATCACTTGGCTCATATCTCTTAGAGCAACTGAAAACGCATGGTGTCGAAAGTGAAACGGTCTATATCTACAAGGCTATCAATACCAAAGAGCGGATGGACGCACTGCGTCAGGCGATTGAAAAGACCGATCTGGTCGTTCTGGCTTTTCCTCTCTACGTGGACACACTACCGGCTCCGGTTATTTCGGTTCTCCAGGATGTTGTGAAGAACGATACAGCAAAAACAAAACCGACACGTTTTGCGGCCAACGTCAATTGCGGTTTCCCCGAAGCAAGCCAGAACGCCAGCGCTATTGCGGTCTGTGCCGAGTTTGCCCGTGAAGCTGAATTTGAGTGGATGGGTGGACTTTCTCTTGGCGCGGGAGAGGGGATGGTTCACGCCTGTCCACTTGCAGAACTTGGTGGACAAGGCGCTCCTCTCAGGCGAGCACTGGAGATAGCAGCAGGGGAGCTTGTTCTTGGGCAACCCATTTCCGATAATGCACAGAAGTTGCTTGCCAAACCATTGATGCCGGAATGGATGTACAGGTTAGGTGGCACTATTGGCTGGAAGATGCGGTCAAGAAAGTTCGGTACGCAAAAGCATCTCAAAGCAAGGCCGTACCAGAAAGCGTCATAGGAGTAGGGGATGAGCGTTGCGCTCCCCATTCTTCTCATTTCAGTGGAATTATCCGTACCTTTTCAGTAACTTTCTTTTACAGATCACTACGTTTAAGAGCTTGGATATGGGTATCAAGGAGATCGAAGGAGAACACCAGGACTTCTTGGGTTGTATGGCTCACGGCGCTTCCCGAGGAGAAGCCCTTGCTCATGTAAATGAGGCTCTTCAGCTTTTTTAGAGACAGCGTACAAATTAATAATGAGGTATGTATGCCATTAATATGTGAGTTTTTAGGAATAAAAATTTATATGTATTGGCAAGAACATAATCCACCACGTTTTCATGCTGAATATAATGGATTACATGCAGAAATAGATATTTATAACTCAGTAATATTTAAAGGTGCTTTACCTCTAAAACAATTAAAGTTGGTACTTGCTTGGTGTGAATTACATAGAGAAGAGTTAATAATGAATTGGCATAAAGCAGAAAATCATGGAAAATTGATAAAAATAAAACCATTACAATAAGGTGTGATATGATGAATACAATTATTCAGGTATTGCCTGCCGATGATTACAAAGTGTATCTTTACTTTGTAAATGGTGAAGTCAGATTGTTTGATGCAAAAGAATTAGTAGGAAAAGGTGTTTTCAGGATATTAAAGGATAAAAAAATATTTGTTGAGAGATGTACTGTTTTGAATAATACATTGGCATGGGATGTCAAGGGTAATTTTGATCCTTATGAATGTTTGGATCTTGATCCTGAGGTGCTTTATGAAAAATCAATTAAAGTGGATGACCCATTAATTAAATATGCATAATCAAGCTGGGCCACATAATAAGTGCGGATTACGACAAGTAACATGGACTACAGAACTCAATCCAACTGGCGGGAAATCCAGGCCTTTCTTCCAAAAGAATTTCAGCTTGAGTCAGGTCATGAACCCTCTGAAGAGTGGTGGCAATGGCGGGGACATCAGATTCACCTTGACTGTTTTCGCAATCCCAGTGCCAGCGTAAAAGTGATTTTGTTTCACGGAGTCGGCACCAACGGGCGGCAAATGTCAACCATTCTGGGCGGCCCCCTGTTCGGGCGCGGATTTGAAACCATTGCCATCGACATGCCCGAGTATGGCATGACCCGGGTAGCACCGAGTGTACTCGTGACCTACGACGATTGGGTTCAGGCCGGCAGTGACCTCATTGATGTAGAACTTGCAAAAGATCAGCGTCCCATCGTGCTCTACGGTCTCAGTGCTGGCGGAATGCTGGCCTATCATACTTCGGCACTCAGCAAAAAAGTCAAAGGCATTGTGGGCATGACCTTTCTCGACCAGCAAGTACAGCAGGTTCGCGATGAAACGGCGTTAAATTTTCTCATGAGCCGTATCGGTGTACCATTGACCCACTGGGCAGCAAAAACGCCATTGGCAGCACTTCGGATGCCGATGAGTCTGGCCAGCAAAATGTCGGCGCTGGTCAACAATAAAGCCGCACTCAAGGCTTGTTTGAAAGACAGGACGTCGGCGGGCAAATGGGTTACCATGAAGTTCCTCAGCTCGCTCACCACCTACAAACCGGTAGTTGAACCCGAAGCATTTGCTGTTTGTCCGATTTTACTGACCCAGCCGGAAAAAGATAGCTGGACACCCCTGCATCTCAGTGAAATGTTTCTCAAACGAATTAATCGCGTACCAAAAAAAGTGGTAATGCTTGAAAATGCTGGCCACTATCCGCTTGAGCAACCAGGATTGAGGCAGATGTGCGATGCCGTGGTGGATTTCATCAATTCGTGCTGCCTCTGATAATTGGGGATTTTTTTCTTACCTTTCCGCTTCACAAAAAGCAGGCACAACCGATAAATAAACTTTCTGCACATGTCTGATCCTGTCATCAAGCGGGCGCTGGTCTCTGTATCTGATAAAACCGGTATTGTTGATTTCTGCGGGGAGCTCTCACTCCTCGGTGTAGAGATTTTTTCAACCGGTGGAACCCTGAAAACGCTTCAGGATGCCGGAATTGCCGCATCTTCTATCTCAACAATCACCGGATTCCCCGAAATCATGGATGGACGGGTAAAAACCCTGCATCCCAAAATACACGGAGGTCTTCTTGCAGTTCGGGAGAATGCTGACCATTGCAGCCAGGCAAAGGAGAACGGCATCGATTTTATTGATCTGGTTGTTGTTAATCTCTACCCCTTTGAAGCAACCGTGGCAAAACCCGACGTCACCTTCGAAGATGCCATAGAAAATATTGATATTGGCGGTCCCTCTATGCTTCGCAGTGCAGCCAAGAACAACGAATCGGTAACAGTTGTCACCGACAGTGCTGACTACGGGCTTGTTCTGCAGGAGATGAAGGAGAATAACGGTGCAACAGAACGGGCGACACGTCTCCGGCTTGCATTGAAGGTGTTTGAACTCACCTCCCGTTATGATCGGGCCATAGCTTCCTACCTGAATGGTGCTGACCGGGGAACACAGCAGGAGGCTGCTGCTGCTATGACCATAAAGCTTGAAAGGGAACTCGATATGCGTTATGGTGAAAACCCGCACCAGAGTGCCGGATTATATCGTCTGACCGATGGGAATGGAACGCGTTCTTTTGGCGACATTTTTGAGAAACTGCACGGCAAAGAGCTTTCCTATAACAACATGCTCGATATTGCCGCCGCAGCTGCCTTGATCGAGGAGTTCCGTGGTGAAGACCCGACGGTGGTTA